>Ga0315902_10002420_pt1 | contig 29046 bp, 29 predicted proteins | sample LakEriMetagenome_9_FD_203523 | JGI IMG/M metagenome (GOLD analysis project Ga0315902, IMG submission 203523) | Freshwater fungal communities from buoy surface, Lake Erie, Ohio, United States - Buoy 12 MA117 | ecosystem: Environmental > Aquatic > Freshwater > Lake > Lake biofilm | place: USA...
TTGAAAATCCGCGTGTCGGCAGTTCGATTCTGCCCCAGGCCACCATACGTAAGGCGTAGCATGTGAAAACGTGCTACGCTTTTCTATTGCACGAGTGTCGCACGTTTTGCTGAACACTTCTGCGTCAAAAGCTGTGGTTTTTCCCCTCCCACACGCTGCACATCCCCCCACCATGTTTGATATACAAAGCCCCAAAAGGCACACATGCGTCTGCAGCAGCGTAAACAGCCCTACAAGCTGCGTAAAGAACACGCCAAGTCCGCATCGTTAAAGGCTTACCCGCAAACGGCGGTGCAGCTGTGTCTGGTGCACATGGTGCGCCACAGCCTGAACTATGTGAGCTGGAAGATGCGCAAGGTGGTGGCCGCTGACCTGAAGGCCGTCTACAGCGCGGCAACCGCCGATGAGGCCGCACTGAGGCTGGCTGAGTTTGAAGACCAATGGGGTCAAGACTACCCGACCATTGTGAAATCGTGGCGCAGCAACTGGCAGCGGATCGTGCCGTTCTTTGAGTATCCGCCGGAGATCAGGCGGATCATTTACACGACCAACGCCATCGAGTCGGTGAACATGAGCCTGCGCAAGGTGACCAAGAGCCGGGGTTCGTTCCCCAGCGATGAGGCCTTGCTGAAGTTGTTTTACCTGGCGCTGAACAACATCAGTAAGAAATGGACAATGCCGCTCAGAGATTGGAAAGCGGCCTTAACCCGGTTTACCATTCAGTTCGAAGGCAGGATGCCCAAGGACTGGCCGCAGCCCCGTTTACACAAAACGCTGTACACCCTCACTGTCCATCTGGACCCATCGGATAGGTTCCTGTCCTGCAGGTATGTGTTGTCCTTAGCTTGCCAAATTCGGTAAGGCCGGCAGCACCTCCCCGCTGCACTGGCCGAAGCCGATGCGGGCACTGCCGGGCTTGGCGCACCAGCCGCGCAGGATGACGCGGTCGCCGTCTTCCAGAAAGCGCCGCAGCTCGCCGCTCGTGGGCAAGGGCACGTCGCGTGTGCCGCCTTGGCTGAGCTCGACGATAGCGCCGGCCTCACCGGCCGTGGGGCCGGAGATGGTGCCCGTGCCCAGCAGGTCGCCGCTTTGCAGATTGCAGCCGCCCACGGTGTGCTGGGCCAGCATCTGACCTATGGTCCAGTACTGATGGCGAAAGTTGGTGGCCGAGATGCGGTCGCCGGGCAGTTGCCGCTCGCGGTGTAGGCGACTTTGCAAAACAACTTCCAACTCGATGTCCAGGCTACCCTGCGCGCGATCGCCCGCGTCGTCCAGGTAGGCCAGGGGCTGCGGGTCGATGGCGGGGCGCTCGAAGGGCAGGCGGTAAGGCGCCAGTGCTTCCATGGTGACCACCCAAGGCGAGATGCTGGTGCAGAAGTTCTTGCCCAGAAAAGGCCCAAGCGGCGCCATTTCCCAAAATTGGTGGTCGCGCGCCGACCAGTCATTGAGCAGGCACATGCCGAATACCTGATCGCGCGCCTGGGCCAGCGGCAACGGCTGGCCCAGCGCGTTGCCCGGCCCCACGAAAAAGCCCATCTCCAGTTCAAAGTCCAGTCGATGGCAGGGACCGAAGACCGGCGCGGTGGCGCCGGGCGCCATGGCCTGGCCCCAGGGCCTGTGAAAGGCCGTGCCGCTGGTCACCACACTGGAGGCGCGGCCATGGTAGGCGATGGGCAGCCACTTGAAGTTGGGGGTGAGCGGATCGTCGGGCCTGATCACTCGGCCCACGTTGTTCGCGTGGTGGAGCGAGGTGTAGAAGTCTGTGTAGTTGTGCACCTGCACGGGCAAGCGCATCTGTACCTGCGATTGCGGAAAGAGGCAGGGCGTCAGCGCAGCACGCGTAGCCTCAGTCGCACTCGATGACAGAAGGCCAAAAAGGCCTTGACGCAGCGCACGCCAGGCCGGCTGGCCCATGCCCATGTAGGCGTTGAGCGTGCCTTGAGCCGCCGCCTCGCAGGCCTGTTGGGCCAGTCCCGCCAGCAGGCCCAAGGAGGCGACTTGGGCCAGGTCTAGGACCTGGTCGCCAATGGCTACACCACCACGCGCAGCCTCAGCGCCGCGCGAAAACACGCCGTGCGGCAGGTTCTGCTGCGTGAAGTCGCAGCCCTGCGCCTGCGCCGAAGTCACCCAGCTGGTTGCTGCCGGGTCGTGCGTGAAGTCGAGCGCGCCGCTCATGACGCGCTGGCCATCAAAGCGTCGTCAAAGATGGCCACAGCCCGAGTCCAGCCGGCCGAAGCGCCGCGGATTTTGTGAGGAAAGCAGGAGATGTAAAACCCCGTGGGTGGCAGGGCCTCGAGGTTGTGCAGCTTTTCCAAGTGGCAGTAGCCGATGTCGCGGCCGGCCTTGTGGCCTTCCCAGATGAGCGAGGCGTCCTGGGTAGCCAAGTACTTTTCGGCCGTGTGCACAAAGGGCGCGTCCCAGCTCCATGCGTCGGTGCCCGTCAGGCGCACGCCGCGCTCGAGCAGGTACATGGTGGCCTCGTAGCCCATGCCGCAACCCGAGGCCACGAAGTCCGAATGACCGTAGCGCGAGCCCGCGCGGGTGTTGACCACCACGATCTCCAGGGGCGAGAGGTTGTGGCCAATGCGTTTGAGCTCGGCCTCTACATCGGCGGCGGTGACCACGTAGCCGTCGGCGAAATGCCGGAAGTCCAGCTTCACACCGGGCTGGAAGCACCACTCCAGCGGCACTTCGTCGATGGTGCTGGCGCGCTCTTTTTCACCCAGCGCTTGGTTCATGGTGCTGTGGAAGTGGTAGGGCGCGTCCAGGTGGGTGCCGTTGTGCGTGGACAGCTGGATGAACTCTACGGCCCAGCCTTCGCCGTCGGGCAGGTCGCCTTTTTGCAGGCCCGGAAAGAAGCTGGCGATCTGTGGCGCGGTGGTCTCATGCGTGAGGTACTCGATCTTAGGCGCGAAGGCCGGCGGATCGGAGATCACGTCGTTTTCAAGGTAGATAGACAGGTCGATGAATTTGCGGGGCATGGGTGGGGCTCCAGTCAGGTGTTGAATCAGGTTTGGTGTTTGCCGGGCGTCCACCCATGCGGCGCTAGGTGGCGCTTCGCCACGTCCACCGGGTGCTCTTCCAGCGGCGTGGCCAGGGTGTCATTCCAGCGGTTGAGAAAACCGAACAGGGAGATAACGCCAACGATCTCCAGGATCTGTTCTTCGGTCCAGTAGGCGCGTAGCCGCAGGAACAGCGCATCATCGACCGCATTGGGCACCTGGCCGGCCGCCAACGCCAGGTCCAGCGCCACGCGTTCGGCCTCGTTGAACAGGGCGCTGCGCTCAAAACCCCACAAAGCGTCGAGCTTGTCGGCGCTGACGCCATGGAGCTGCGAGCCCGCTGCGGTGTGCGCCTGGCAATACTGGCAGCCGGCTGCGCGCGAGGCCATGTGCGCGATCAGGCGTTTGAAGCCCTTGTCCACAGTCCCAGCTCCCATGACCGCGCCATTGAGCGCGCCAAGTGCCTGCGCCAGGCCCGGCACGCGCAGCATCATCAGCACGCTGTTCGGCACGAAGCCCAGTGTCTCAATGCACAGGTCTTGAAGACGCCGATAGTCCGGGCTGTCGTTGGGGGGCATGCCTGCTATGCGTGTCATGTTCAGCGTTCCATCCAATGCACCATGGGCAGGCCAGCCACAGGGGCGCGGAAATAAGGAATGCGGGTGCCTTGAAGGCTGCCGACGTAAACCGTGCGCAGGTCTGCGCCACCAAAAGTGATACTGGCCATCCAGGGGGCGATGGTGCCCCGGGCCTGCTGCATGTCTTCTGGCCGCAGGGTTTGATTGGCCATGCGGCGAAGCAAGTTGGCACTGGAGGCGGGGTCGCCGTCGTCGAGCAGCACGCGCTTGTCGCCCTGCGGCGTGATGGCAATGAGCTGGTCGACCATCACCAGCGTGCACCACAGGTTGCCGTGCGCGTCAAACGCGATGCCGTCCGGAAAGCCGCCCAGGTGGGCGGGGCCGTAGACCTCGCGGTCCACCAGGCTCACGCCGCGCTCTGATTCTTGGAGGCGCATGCGCGTGATGTGCGGGCCGGTGGTCTCGACGATGTAGAGCCACTCCTCGCGCGCGTCCAGGCGGATCTCGTTGGTGAAGTAAAAGCCCTGGGCCACCACACGCAGGCCGTGCGCGTCGACCACCGCGATGTAACCGTCGCGCACCCGGCTGGCGGCGGCCTGCGTCCAGGGGTTGACGCGGGTGGAGATGGTCAGCCAGATGCGCTCGCGCGAGTCGCGCAGCACGAAGTTGACCTTGCCGATCGGCTGGCCGTCGATGCGGTCGTAGAGCGTGCGGGTGGTGCCCTCGCGCGTCATCACTTCCAGCACGTCGGTGCCGAAATTGGAGATCAGGATGTCGCCGTTGCGCGCAAAGGCCAGGCCGTTGGGCAGGGTTCCCTGGGTGAACTTGGCCTCGAAGTCCTCGGACTTGTCGGCCGCCGCCTGGGCAAAACGCGCATCGCTGCGCTGGCCGATGAAGCGCTGCGTGCCGTCGACAGCGATGCGGGTGACGCCGCCGCGCGCATCGGCCGCCCAGAGCGTGCCGTCACGCTCGGCCAATATGCATTCAGGACGCTGCAGATCCTGGCCGAGGTAGCGGATCTGCGCGCGGTCGACCGTGAAACCGTCCAGGGGATTGGGGAGGGTCATTGGAGCAACACCAGGCTGATGGAAGGAAAGACGATCAACAGCGCCAGCACGACCAGCATCGCCAGCGTGAAGGGGGCCGTGCCGCGGAAGATGTCGCCCAGGCTGATGTCCACCGAGTTGCCCAAGGTGCTTTTGATCACGTAAACGCTCAAGCCAAAGGGTGGCGTGAGCAGGCCCACCTCCACGGCCACCACGGTGATGACACCAAACCAGATCAGATTGAGCTCGAACTGCTGGGCAATCGGCAGCATCAGCGGCAGCACAATCAGCATGATCGAGCTCGAATCGATGATGGTGCCCAGCAGCAAAATGAGCAGCACATAGAGCAACAAAAAGGCCGCCACGCCCAGGCCGGCGGCGGCCATCCAGCCGACCAGGGCCTGGGGCGTGCCGCTCATGGCCAGCATGCGGGTGTAGATGTTGGCGCAGATGATCAGAAAGCTCACTGCCACCGTGACGTGGCCAGTCTCTATCAGCACCTCCCAGAAGCCGCGCCAACTGAGCTTGCGGCGCACGATGGCAATCACCAGCGCCAGCAGCGCGCCCACCGCGCCGGCCTCGGTGGCGGTGAAAAAGCCCGCGTAGATGCCGCCCAGCACCAGCCCGATCAGCAGCACGATGGGCAGCATCAACACCAGCATGCGGGACACGGACATCAGGTCCCCGGTGTCCACGCTCTGGGCCTGGCCGCCGCGGTAGACCCGGTGCGGACTGAAGGTCGCCATGAGCAGGATCGCCACCGTGAAAGCCAGGGCCAGCAGCAGCCCGGGCACGATGCCGGCGGTGAACAGGTCGCCCACCGACTGCTCGGACAGAAAGCCGTAGAGAATCATCAGCAGGCTGGGCGGGATCAACATGCCCAGCACTGAGGAGCCGGCCACCACGCCGACGGCGAACTTGGGCTGGTAACCAAAGCGCAGCATCTGCGGCACGGCCACGCGGCTGAACACCGCCGCCGAGGCAATGGAGATGCCGGTGATCGCGGCAAACACCGCATTGGCCGCGACCGTGGCCACTCCCAGGCCGCCCCGAATGCGCCTAAAGGCCTGGTTGGCGACCTCGAAAGCGTCTTTGCCCACGTCGGCCCGCGCCACCAAAAAGCCGGTCAGCACAAACAACGGCACCACACCGAAGATGTGGCTGGCAACCGCGTCGCTCACCGCCTGCGCCATCAGGTTGGCCGCCACACCGACATCGTCCCGGATCAGCCACACGCCGATGAAGCTCAGCAGCCCCAGCGTGATGGCCACATGCATGCCCGAGTAGATGAGCACCAGCATGAGCACCAGCGAGCCCAGAGCGATCACCACCGGGCTCATGCGCACCTCCTGCGCGCCAGCAGGCGCCGCACATCCATCAGCGCCAACAGCGCAAAGCACAGGGCTGTGGCCAGCAGGCCGAGCAGGGTGATCAGGCGCACCGGCCAGACCGGCAGCTGGAAGTCACCGATGGCGCCCACGTATTCGCGGATGCGCACCGCCTCGGCCAGCGGCTGCCAGCTGGCCAGCAGGATCACCACCATCAGGCCCAGGCCCACCAGGTGAAACAGCGCCTGCAGCGCATCGCTCCATCCCGGGGCCGTGCGCTTGAGCCGGTCCAGCAGCACATCGGCCCGGGTAAAGCGCCCGGTGCGCAAAGTGTCGGCCAGTTGCAGAAAGACGATGCCCACGATGGACAGCGACACCATCTCGGTGACGCCGCGCACCGGCGCCCCGAACAGATTGCGGCCAGCGACGTCCAGGTTGATCAGCACCATGAGCGTGAGGATCCACAGGGTCCCCAGCGCGTTCATGGCACCGAACAGCCTGTCCAGCCCCAGGGGCAGCGGCTGACAGTAGGAATCCAGGGGCTGGCCAGGGGACGCCTGCATCACTTGGTCCAGTCGCGCGGCATCTTGGCGCCGGCCTTGACCAGCGCAGAATGAAAGCCCGTCAGCACCTCGTTGCCCGGCAAGCCCTTGCCCTGCGCGTCGGCGGCCCAGGTGCGGCCCATGGGCGAGAGCGCGTCGGCCCAGCGCTTGCGCTCGGCCTCGGGCAGGTCGCTGACTTTGGCCCCAGCCTGGGTCATGTTCTGCAGCAGGGTCTGCGCGGCAGCCGCCTGGGCACGGGCGTATTGGGCGGTCCAGGCATCGCCGGCTTCGCGGATGGCGGCCTGCACCTCGGGCGGCAGCCGGTCAAAGCGCTGCTTGTTGATGGCGATGCCGCCAGCGAACTGCGAGCCCACGTTGATCCGGGTGATATAGGGTGCCACCTCGTGCAGCTTGGCGCCCCAGGCGCCGGTGACAAAGGTCAGCGCGCCATCGGAGACGCCGGACTTGATGTCCTCGTAATAGGTGTTGAGCGTGCCTGCGACGGCCACCGCTCCGGTGCCACGCACCCAGTTGGCCGAGGGGCCAGGCGCGCTGATCTTCTTGCCGCTCAGGTCCTCCAGCCGGGTGAGCGGAAACTTGGTCCACACGTGGTAGGTGTCCAGCGACATGCCGCCCAGGTAGACCAGGTTGTTCTTGGTCCAGGCATCGGCCATGGCGGGAATGGTTTTCTGAAGGTCAGCCACGGTGCGGGACATCAGATCCACGCTTTCGGTACCGAAGGGCGCGAAGTAGGAGACGTTTTGCAGCGGGAACTTGGCCGCCTCGAACACGGTGCTGACGATGCCCAGGTCGGCCACGCCATCGGCAATGCCTTTGGACTCGCTGCCCAGCTTCATCAAAGTGCCGCCCCAGGCCTTGGTCCATTCGATCTTGAACTTGCCGCCGGCGGCCAGGCGCTTATCGACCTCGGGGATGAAGGTCTCGTCCAAGGTCTTGACCCAGAGGAACGCGGGGGGGTGACCGGCGGCGGCGGTCAACTTGATGACTTGCTGCGCCTGGACGGCGGAGCCGAAGGCCAGGCCGAGCGCGACAGCCATGAGGGTGTGGAGGAAATAACGACGGTTCATGCGTGTCTCCTTTAGGTGGTTCGTGGACGTGGTTGGGAAGTTTGCGGTTGCGCCAAAACCGCAGCAATACCGGCGCGGATGAAATCGATGAGCATGGTGCAAGCGTCGGGGCTGACAGCACGGTTCTTGCTAAACGACAGGCGCTCGACCCTGTCGTCAATGATGTGGTGCAGCAGGGCTCCAATCGCAAACTGGTAGGCCCATGCAGCCTGTTCACGGCTGCTGCCCGGACAAGCCTCGTGCAGACCGTCGATGAAAGCATGCGCCATGGGGTCGAAATGATTGGCAAGCACTGTCACGGCCTCCGGAGTTCGATAGAAGAGCTCCCGAGCCACGAGCTGGGCGTAGTACTCGCCTTCTACGCTGGCCCTCAGGAGCATCACCGGCAGCACAAGGGCTTCGACCACAAGGCGCAGCATGTCGCCGGGCGCCTGGGCTTGACGGGCTTGCTCTAAGAGGGACAGGCGCTCATCGACCGTGGGACGCCAGTGATCGAAGATGGCCTTGAATAGTTCATGCTTTTGGCCGTAGTAGTAGCTCACCAGAGCCAGAGGCACGCCCGCTTCGTCGGCGATCTGGCGGATGGTCACGGCGTGGTAGCCGTGCTGCGCAAACAACCTTTCAGCCGCAAGCAGGATATCTGCCTTTCGGTCAGGTCGGGTGGTCTTGGCCATCATGTCCATGGCCGTATTAAACATCTGTACAAAACTTTGAACACTCGTACAAACCCTTGTGACCCCATCTTGCTCATGGCTCCATCTTCTCAAAGTGTGGAGCCTCCTCAAAATCCGGGGCGATTCAAGTTTTGACATGGATGCAGTCCAGATAAACGATCGGGTACAACGACTCCAGTGGCCTGCCCTGCCACGCCTTGGCTTCGTCCATCACGGCATCGGTGACCGAAGAGATCAGGCTGGGCGAGACCTCAGCGCCGTACATCTCTTGCAGATGCCCCTGTATCTCCCGAACGGTTATGCCACGGGCGTACAGGGACAGGATTTTGTCGTCAAAGCCCGTCCAGCGTGTCAAACTGCTGTTTGGCAATCTCAACTTTGGCAGTGGGTTTGATGAAGGTGGCACTTTGGCTCAAGCGGATTTCTTGTATGCCGCCGTTTTGCTCAATCCACTCCGCCAGTTGTGCTGCTTGAACACGCTGTTTGATTGCTTCACGCAGCACCAATGAGTAGGTGCTGAGACGGCGTCTATCAACAGCACCAAACACAGCCTTCACAACACGGGTGGCTGGTGGAGCGTCTTTCTTGTAGGTATAGCCACGCTGTTTGTAGAAGGCTTCCAAACCTGCGTTGCGTTGCTTGGCAAGTTCAGGCGTATCCGCTTGGGCAATGGCAAGGCAGTGAGCCAGCAGTGCGTAGAGTGCCTGGTTGCTGGTGCGATAAACACCTTCTTCCCAAACAACACGCTGCGTTTCCAAATCTGCCAGCACTTGTATCAATGGCTGTGAGCCATTGACTGTGCCCGTACGCTAGCCGAATTGGGCTATCGTGACCTTAGCTTGAATGTTTGGTTTGGCCTGGCAGCTCCAGCAGCCACGCCTGCCGCAGTGATTGATGCTGTTACAGCAGCAGTTATGAAAGCGCAAACCGAAACAGAATTCCGCACTAAGCTGCAAGCCCAAGGATTTGATGTGCCCCGTGAATCAGGTGCCGCTTTTGAAGCCACAATTGCTTCAGACACCGCTCGCTGGGCTCGGGTTGTGCAGGCCACTGGATTCAAAGCAAACGATTAATTTCATCGTTCAATTAAATCGGGTAAATCTATGGTCAATCGAAGTCTTTCCCAATCTATCTTTCCTGATCACTGAAAGTCACTTTTTCTTACCCAAACTGCAAAAGCCAGTTTAGATTGGGCAAGTCAAACCCACTTTAGTAACTGGGTAGTTTTTTTGCATGTGCATGACATCCGACTTTGGGAGCCAGCATTACATTTGAGGAATGGTGTGTGTGTTGGCTTCGTCGCGCAAATTCTCGGTCATCGAGGTCAGACCATGTTGCTTCGCCGGTATGGTCACCTGGTCCACATTTCACTCTTGGAGGCGCAATAAGTGCGGTCGGAATCTGTCAGTGCATCAACCGCGCGGCTCAGCCCAACATGGTTGTTTGGTATTGAAACCGGGAGTAAAAATGATTTTTTACTTCAACCCATTGGCAATATGTTTCAGTGTTTGACGAATCCACTGAATGGCGGGGTCATGCGCCTGATATCGATGCCACTGAACAGCAGTCACAACTTCCTCAATTTCAAAAGGAACAGGAATGATGCGCACTGGCCATTTTTGAGACAAAATTTTCGCCAGTTGTGTCTGAATCAGTCCCAATCTCTCAGTGCCGACCACACAAGGGGCGACCATGAAAAAACTTGGCACATGAACTTCCAACCTACGCTTGAGCCCTAAGCGATCCACCGCCACCTGGTCCAGGGTGGGAACACGACCACTGCCCAACACGACCCCAACGTGTCCAGCACTCAAATACTCTGCGAGAGAAACTTCTGAGCCAATTGACGGGTTCTCTTTGCACAGAATGCACGACCAACTGTCTCTAAAAATGATCTCACTGTTGGTTGGATCTCCGATCCCAGATGCCAAAGACACAACTAAATCTACGTCCCCTTGTTCCAGTTCGCGATTCAAATAGCCACTGATGGACCGAATTTCGAAGGAAAGTCCCGGAGCCTCCTTGTTTGCGCGTTGCAGCAAGCTCACCAACAGCACTTGCTGGACGTAATCGGACGCCACCAGGGTGATGCGGCGCTGAATATCCGCAGGATCTCTTCCAGGGCGTCGGTGCGTCAGGGCCTGTGCTTGAACCAAAAGGTCTCGGACAGGGTGGACCAAGGTTTCAGCAAAAGGCGTTGGTGCCATTCCCGAGCCCTGTTGAACCAGTATCGGATCGCCGAAGAACTGACGTAACTTGCCCAGTGAAGCGCTCACAGCCGGTTGAGTCAGGTGCACGTGGGCCGCCGCCTTACTGACACTGCGGTAGGTGAGCACAGCATCCAGGACGACCAATTGGTTGAGGTCAAGTTTATTGACGCGCATAGAAAAGGGCAATTAAAGTCCCATCATAACCATCATTTATAGGACCTATCAATTGAAATCACTTCCATTTAAGGTCTAAGAATGCGACATTGACGATCATCAAACCACACTCATCAGTCCGTTGACAGGAGACAACCATGTCTTTCGAACTAGAGGTCAGTTCACAGCGTCTGCATCACTTCTCGACGGAGGAATCTCCCGATGCCATGCGCTCCGAAGTCTTTCGCAATCACATGGCCAGCATGTTCGCAGTAGGTCTGAAAGTGAATTCAGGATCTTCACAACCTTTTTCGGCACGGATGCAAGGCTTCTGTGGACGCAATCTTCGAATTGCCTCTCTTCACCTTTCAGCGCACTCCACCGTATCAGAACCAATTTCGCACAGCACAGATGCTCGAATGCTGGTCTCACTTCATCGTGCTGGCCAGGCTGTGATTGCGCAGGATGGCAGAGAAAGCCGTATCGGGCCGGGCGATCTTTTCATCATTGATCCCACTCGACCCTTCTACATAGAGACGGGTGAGATTCATGCGCATTCTGTCTATGTAAGTGCTCGGGTGTTGCGCCAGCACGTTCCGGAGGTGGACCAGATCACGGCAAGGGCCATCACATGTCGAAGCGGTCCTGCCCAGCTTTTCAAACAAACGGTTGAGAGCGTCTTCCAGCTGACGCCCCTGCTGGACAACAACTCGGCCGACCATATCGCAGAGGCATTGTTGCACTTGCTCACGCCTGCCCTTCGATCTGGTTTGAGTGATCAAACGCGCCTTCCAACAAGACTCGAATCACACCATCGGCAGCGCATCATCCGTTTCGTTCGCGAAAACCTCAATGACAGTTCTTTGGATGCACTGACTGTGGCGAAGGCGGTGAATCTGTCGCCCCGCCATGTCTATCAAATATTTGACGAAGGCGGAAAGCCTCTCATGAAATGGGTTTGGGCTGAGCGGCTGGCGCGCTGCAAGCGCGATCTGGCCCAGTCAACCTTAAAAACACGATCGATCAGCGAAATCGCATACGCTTGGGGCTTTAACAACATGTCCCATTTCAGCCGTGCTTTCAAAGCCGAATTTGGGATCACCCCAAGGGAGTGGAGACGAAACGCCTATGGCAATATCGCTTTGGACTCTCCGGTGACAATCAACTAGTCTGTTTCCATCTCAGGACTCGATCTTCTGCCTGCTGTAGAAGCGCGGATGCAACAAAACCCACCAAGCCAAGCAAGATCACTCCCGAATAGAGGTCAGGTGTCTTGAACGAACGCTGGGCCATGAGAATATTCTGTCCAACCCCAGGCAAAGAAGCCTGCATCTCCGTGACAACCGCAAGAATCAGCGCCACCGCCAGACCGACACGGGCTCCCGCCAAAATGCCCGGAAGCGCGCTCGGGAGCGATATCTTCCAAAAGCGGGCAAAGGGACCCATGCACAGCACAGCGCCCACCTCACGCAGTCGCGGGTCAACCGATGAGAATCCCTGAACACTGGCCAACAGGACCGGCCAGACCGAGCCGAAAGTGATGACCGAAATGGCCATGAGCGGGGAAAGACCAAATGCAAGTATGGCCACTGGGATGATGGCCGACGCAGGCAGCGGCCGAAGGAACTCTAGCGTGGGTTGGAGCAATTCAGACAGTAAGCGGGAACTGGCAACCAGCGCTCCAACTCCAATGCCAACAACAGAAGCGACAAACCATCCCCAAAACATGCGCCCTACCGTTGCGAACAAGGGCTCCCAAACACGCCCGTCATGAATCTGATTCCATAGGGTCTCTAGCGTGCGACCCGGTGCTGGAAAGAACAACGGCGAAATGATTTTTTGTGAAGCCATCAATTGCCAAAACCCAAGCAAGGCAAACGCGAAAAGTACAGCCAAAAGACGGTCGCGTAAGCGGCCATGCGACGATGGCATCATGCTGAAGCTCCTTCCAAGCTGAAGCGGGCGACAGGCAAGCGCATCAGCAAGCGGTACGTGAGGGTATTGAGACCCCATCGATTGACACAATGCGTGCATGCGCGTGCGGTGATAGCAATGGAACACCGTGCACTAAGCTCGGAAAATCTAGGTCGTCAACGTACTGCCCACGGCCTGTGAGGAACTTGTGGTCCTCCAACAGATTCGACAGAGCCTTTTTTACGCCAACGCAAACCAAGGAAATCTCTTTTGGGCGCTTCATCTTCGTCCGCCGGCTGCGAAACCAAATTTTTCTTAAAGTTACTGAAAAATTCATTCGCCATGCGTTGGGCGGCCATGTCCACCAGGCGCTGTCCGATCTGCGCGATCTTTCCGCCAACCGAGGCCTCGGCGCTGTAATGGAGCGTTGAGGCCTCCAGGCCAGTAGATTCCAAGCGAACGGTGGCTCGTCCCTTGCCGTGTCCAGCAACGCCACCTTGACCCTCGAAATCAATTTCATAGGAAGTTGGTGGTGAAAGATTCGAGAGCATCAACCGCCCTTTGAAACGCGCCCGGACAGGACCTATGGCTGTCAAAATGGTTAGCTCGAATTGATTTTCTCCAGTTTGTTCAAGCGACTCACATCCTGGAATACTGACTTTCAATGTTTCAAGATCGTTCAGTGCCTCCCATGCCCTGGCTTGGTCAACTGGAAGTGGAATTTGGTTGCTGAGTTTCATCTTTAGGCGCTCAGATGGGTTCGGCGAGCGCTTGGAGTGAATGCTCTACTAGGTTTGTCTGGGCATCTATGGGGGCGCGCATCTGCTCACGGCGTCCGATTTCAAGCGAGTTCTCGACAACCAGCCTGCAACGTTCGTAACGCCTAGACATGAAGCCAGCAAGTGCTTCTTCCAGGGTAGAACTTTTTGCAAGCTCAGCAGCCAAAACCAGGGCATCTTCCACGGCAAGTCCTGCTCCCGATGCCAATTGAGGGGTTGTGGGATGCGCTGCATCGCCAATCAAGATACATCTTCCTTTCTGCCAGGGCCGTGGCAGCAAGAATCCTTCGAGTGGTCGCAGAACGATTTGTGAAGCTGGTCCCAGCGAATTGCGAATATCCGAGAGGATTCCTCCGTAAATTTCCATAAGTCGGCTGAGCTCTGTCACCAACTCGTTCTCGCTGAGGATGCCTCGCTTGGGCGTTGTTTCCAACAGGAACATGTACATCTGATCCTTTGATACTGGGGTCAGTCCGGCCTTGCACGGTCCTCCCAAGAAAAAGTGGCGTCGATCGATCATGGAGGGTCTTGGTGCCACAATCCGCCAAACACACTGCCCTGTGTAGACGGGCTTGGGGGCTGCAGGGAAAATCAAATTTCGAATTCGGGAAAAAACACCATCCGCTCCTACGAGAAGGTCATATCGTCCTGAGCTGCCGTCCGAAAATGTCACTTCAACGGCGTCATTGGAATGGGTGATGGTATTTACTGTGATTCCCAGACGTACCTCAGTCCCCATTTGCAATGTGCGTTTGGAGAGCAATTGATGCAAGAAGGGGCGCATGATGCCACCGCTGCCAGGTACATCCTCATCAGCGATCACCGGCGTTGGAACCACATGCAACGGCTTGCCGTTCACGTCGCAGACCTGAATTCCGCTGCCTGTGTAAGCATGTGCGATCACCTCAGAAAGAATTCCAAGCGCTTTGAAAGCCCGTAGCGTGGGACCTGTGATCGTGATTCCCGCACCGTAGACCCTCCATTGAGGGTCAAGGTCAATCAATGTCACCTGGATGCCCAGATTTCTCAGTGTGATAGCTGCGGACATCCCTCCGATGCCGCCACCTACGATCAGGGCTGTCTTGACATGTGTCATATAGGTTTGTTCTTTCGAGAGTTTCAGTTCCTCAGGCCATAAATGCGCTTTGCTTGCCCTAAGGATGCAGTTCCGCGCCCAACAGACCCTGCGAGGTCTTGGACAATCCCGGCCAGATCGGATGTGCCATTGGCCAGTGTTCCATCGGGCAGATGAAGGTTGTTCTCAAAACCAACACGAACATGTCCACCCAATCCGATAGCAGCAGCCATGCACATGGCCTCACTCAGACCAAAAGCGCAAACAGACCACGGCCAATCCTGCGGCCAATCACTGAGGAATGCCAAGAGATCCATGGACGCAGATTGCTGATCTGCGCTGTAGCGACCTAGAACAAAAAGACTGTTGGGTTTTTCTATACCAATGATCCCCGTCTCAACCAGAGAATTCAGTTGACGTGCTTCCTCTGGCGTGTACAGGATGAACTGAAGCGCAATACCCTGGCGCTTTGACCAGTCAAAAAAATTTGCTGCTCGCGAAAGAAAATCTTCATTTGGAATGAGTTCTCTCAATGCAACCGATGCCGCCTGAGGGCAAAGACTTTTGACAACATCGATCTGTTGTGATGGCTCATAAATGCCCACAGCTTCTGTCGTAATCTGAATGATCAATTCGCCCCCGACTTTTCGGTCAATCGCATCCATTGCGGCTTGGTATCGGCGTGGATCCAAGCTGTGTCTGCCGTCATCGTCACGTACGTGGAGGTGAAGGACGGTGGCACCAGCTTGAACACAAGCCAGCGCCTCCAGCGCGATTTCCTCCGGTGTGATTGGCAATCGGGGGTGATCTTTTTGGGTGCGACGAGCGCCGTTTGGCGCCACGCAAACGACGACGGGTTCGCTCGAAGTTGTATTGGCCTGTGTATGGACAGTCATCTTGAATGATGCGTTGAATGGACAGTGAATTAGGCGGTGCAGACCAGTGAGCGGTCAATGCGACGAGCGAACCTTCACCGAATGAGGCAACAAATGCCGCGCGATCAGTCAAGTCGATTGCTCAACTCTTAAGTGACTAGTGCAAACCCTATGGGTGAATGCATTCCCAATCAAGTTCCGTCGCTGAGGCGGAACATCTCTCGCCACGCTTGATCCTTACGATTCGAAGCAAAAGCATGTTTTGCTGGATGTCCTACTCGCCCATCTTCATTTCAATCGATCCTGATGAGTCTCAATACCCCATCACCAGAGCGTCCTCGCACGCTCGAAGAAGCCAAACAATGGATGCTCCAGCGATTGGAGTCGCGCTTCCATCCTATGAACGCACTGAATCTGAAGGACGGCCCACAAGAAATTGCAGGCGTCCCCAGCCTGGATGGCCAAAGCTGGGGAGGCTATTGGGGTAGTTTGGGAGATCAAGCGCTCGAAGCTTCGGCGCAGGCTCAGAAAAGCGGCCGACATTCCGAGGCGAAAGAACTGCTGGAAAAAGCGACTGGGCTTTACTTCATCGGCCGCTTTCCGTGCCCCAACCATCCGGCCAAACAACGGTGCGCCCAAGCTGAGCGAGAAACATACCTCGCCCTCAGCCATTACTGGGTCGAGCCCATCGAACGTGTTGAGGTCCCCTTCCAAGGCAAAGCTGGTGAAGGTTCAAGCGTACCGATCCTCATCCGCCGACCACGCGAGAAGGCAATGCCACCGGTGGTGATCATGTGGGGAGGTGTTGATGCTTGCAAGGAACAGATGACGGCGGCCTGCAATGCGCTCTTAGCCAAGGGGATTGCGACGGTAGCGATGGACAACGCCGGGACCGGGGAGTCACCCGTTCGCGGTGTCGTCGATGCGCATCGGCAGTTTCTTGCGGTCATGGATTGGGTTGATTCCCAATCCGATTGGCGGGGCAAGCGCGTAGGACTGCTGGGTCGTTCATTTGGTGGATATTGGGCAACGAAGCTGGCGTACTTGGTGCCTGAACGGATTGCAGGCGCTGTGAATTGGGGTGGCGGTGCTCACTTCATGTTTCAACCAGAGTGGATCGCTGCTTCACGCTACCCGGACAGCTACTTGATGGAATTGGTCGAAACGCGAAGCCTCATGCTGGGGGCTGGTAACGACGATGAGTACATCGCCTTTTTCAAGAGGCTGTCACTTCTTGATCAAGGGTTGCTGGACCAACCCAGTGCACCTTTGCTGCTTGTCAATGGCAAGGAAGACCGTCAGTGCCCCGTGGCAGATATTCACCTGCTCACAGAACATGGCTCGCCAAAAACCGTACGGTTTTTCCCCGGTGGTCACATGGGTCTGACACCTCAGACACTTCCGACCATCGTCGATTGGCTGGCTGCGCAAGTTCAAGGGGCAACACCATGAGCCGAAATTGGCGTCAAGACATGCCGACGGTCGAAGCCTACTGGATGAACAAGGTTCTATTCGATATTCATCATCAGCCAAACGACCTCGATCGGTACAAGCAAAGTCCTGATGCGTATATGCAAGAATTACCATTGTCGGAGGAATCAAAAGCAGCGATACGGAACAACGATATCGGGGCCATGTACTTAGCTGGCGTGAACCCCTACCTGCTGCGAGCACATTGCCTTGGACTGCGCATTTCCGAGGCGGTGTTTGTCCAGTCCTTGCGGCAAGTTGGCGCTATGCACGAGGTGAACCATGGCTGAACTAGTCTCGGTTCACGCGGTAAGCCACACTCCTGTGATGATCAACTTTGCGGACGCCGTGTCCGAGGCTGTTCGCACGGAGGTATTTGATGCCTATCGCAAGGTCGGGCAAGAGATTCTGTCGGCCAAGCCTCAAGCCTTGATCGTGATCTCTGACGACCACGTACACAACTTCTTTCTGGACAATTTCCCTGCCTTTTGCATCGGCGCTGCAGATGCCTACTTGAGTCCGGTCGAGCATTGGCTGAAGCTAGAGAAGCGAAGTCTGCCAGGCGATGGTTCTTTGGGCACTCATCTTCTGGGCACCGCACTTCAAAGCGGCTTTGATCCATCCTTTTCCATGGATCTTACCCTGGATCATGGGGTTTTGACGCCTCTTCATCTTGCCGGAATGGCCGAGGACATTCCTATCGTGCCTTTGCTTGTCAACTGTGTACAGCCTCCCTTGCCGACCATGAAGCGAGCACTCCAGTGGGGGCGCATGCTGAAAAACGCCATCGCGACTTATCAAGGTTGCGAGCGGGTTTCCATCTTGGCAACTGGTGGAATCAGTCACGACATATCAACCCCCCGGATGGGCATGGTGAATGAACAGTTTGACCAGGAGTTCCTGCGCTTGCTGGGTGCTGACGACGAGGATGAATTGACTCGCTATGCGAGCGATTTTGTCAACGAGGCGGGCAACGGCGCGGAAGAGATTCGCAATTGGCTGGTTGCTCATGGCGCTGCGGAGGGGAGGCGTTACGAGACCATCTTCTACAAAGGTGTCACAAGCTGGTACACCGGCATCGGTCTCAGTCGTTGGACAAGGGCGGACCGGTGATGGCACATAACCAACTCTTTTCCCGCGATGAGGGTTCACGTGACGCGCCGGTCGTCGTTTTGCTCCATTCACTGGCGACCCATGGCGAGTTGTGGGCCTTGCAGCAGTCCGTATGGAGCGCCTGCTTCCGTGTTCTGAGCATTGATTTGCCCGGACATGGTCGGAGCAGCCATGTCAGGGGTGATGACTCTTTGGAGGACATGGCAGCCCAGGTTCTGGGCACTCTGGACTCCAGAGGAGTTGCGCGCGCATCCTTCGTCGGCGTTTCACTGGGAGGAATGGTGGCACAGGCCATTGCTTTGAATAGGCCAGATCGGGTGGAGTCTTTGGTTCTTGCGCATTGCGGTGCCCGCACAGAGAATGCGGTGAAAACAATATGGGATCAACGAATCAAGCAGGTGGAGGACGAAGGCATGTCAGCGCAAGTCCAATCCACACTCGCTCGCTGGTTCCCTCGTGAGTTTGCCACGTCATCGCCAATGACCCTGCAATGGGTCGCAGAAATGATCCGGCACACCCCAATAGAGGGTTACGTTTCAGCCATACGAGCAATTCAGGCGCTTGATCATCTGGATCGAATTCACCTCATCAAGGTGCCCACCTTGGTGGTCGCAGGTGATGAGGACATCGCTGTGACTCCGGGGATGGCATCTACCCTGGCCCATGGCATTGCGGGATCTGAGTTGATGATTCTTGAAGGTGCCGGTCACCTTGGGAATGTTCAAACTCCACATCTTTTCAGCGAACGAGTCGGAAATTTCATCAGTTGTCACCTCATCACCTGATAACCCTCTTCATCATCCATTGAAGCGCCATGAACCCAAACGTCCAGAAATCCTCTGTTGTCCACATCGGTGACTCTCCACGTCGGGTGGCGTTTCTGCAGAGCCAAACAAAATAGGAGAAAAAAATGCTTGATTTCTTTGAACACCTGAGATCTGACAAAACGCTTGTATTCCACTTGAATCTTTTTAGGCCCTTGACGCCGTCAATTCGATGCGTATCGAGGCCAAATCACAATCGATTCCATAGGTTGTGGAATTTGATTTTTGTATTCGCGATGATGCTCAGCTTTCAAGCTTCAGCACAGTCATACCCCAGCAGGCCGGTAAAGTTTGTCACTGCTTCAACTGGCAGTCCACAGGACGTTGTTGGACGGCTCTTTGCCCAGAAATTAGCCGAGAGCTGGGGACAGCCCGTTGTAGTGGAAAACCGCGCAGGCGCAGGGCCTCTGCTATCCATCCAAGCCGTAGCAAAAGCTTCAGGAGACGGCTACACCGTACTCGTGAGCTCCACCGCATTTGCTGTGGCACCTTACCTGTATCAAAATCTTGGCTACGATGTCGACAGGGATCTTATCCCTGTGGTTCTTCTTGCAACTGCGCCCAATGTGATTGTGGCAAATCCTTCCAGTGGCATTCGGTCGCTTAAGGACGTGATCGATAGAGCACGTCAAGGAAAGAAGTTGCAATATGGCTCACCTGGTTTTGGAACTACACCGCAGCTATCAGCAGAGTATTTGTTCAAAGTTCTTGGAAAAATTGACATCACACATGTTCCTTACAAAGGCATACCACCTTTGATGCAAGCCGCAATTGCCGGTGAAGTAGAGGTTGCTTCCGCCGCGCTTCCGCCGGCTGTGCCGCTGATCAAATCGGGCCGACTGATTGGACTTGCCGTAACAAGCGCAAGTCGCAACAGCGCCATCCCAGATGTACCCACCATTGCCGAGGCAGGATTCACGGGTTTTGAGGATGATTCATGGGTTGGCCTTTGGGTACCTGCCTCAACTCCCGTCGTTGTTATTAACCGATTGCGCGAGGAGGTGATCAAAATCGCAGCACAGCAAGACATGCGTGACAGACTCCGCAACGTGGGCTTTGAAGTGGCCGCAGGAAGTACTGAATCATTCAGTGCTTTGGTCCAGAAGGAGCTTCGAAAATGGGCCAAGGTGGTTAAAGAAACAGGTGCAAAAGTAGAGTGACAATCCACGCAGATACCCGCCTTAATGGGTCACTTTGGACGTGTGCTTGGACAAGAGAAATAAATGCACCCCAAGCTGTGAAAATCCCACGGGTACGGCAAACAAAGTAGATGGCCCGCTCAAAGCGCACCCAAGAGCTCAGCTACGATTCGCCAAAACTTAAAGCTATGCGCTTGTAGCGAAAGCAAAAGATCCAGTAAAGCCAATTACACGGTTTATTACACGGAGCTATTTTTCAAGTGTAAGTTCTTGATTTTCAAGGAAAAATGACCAGCCGACTGCGTTGAAAATCCGCGTGTCGGCAGTTCGATTCTGCCCCAGGCCACCAGATACACCCCACAGTTTCGCAAGAGGCTGTGGGGTTTTCTTTTGTGGGTTTGGCGTTTGACGCACCCCATTGCCGCTCCATCAAAGCGACCCACAATTGCAACGCGCTGTGGGGCTTGGTGAGTTGCAGCCGATGTTGATTTGACCCCTTGCGATGGTGATCGAACAAGGGTCACCCCCAGGCCGGGTTTTTTATGCGTCGTGCAAAACCCCGTGCTCTACTGTCAGTGCGCCGCTGCGCTCCAGTTCAGCCAGCATCATCTGCAGCCAGGTGTTCAAGCTCAGGCCGTCGCCGTAGCGCTGGTGCAATTGCTGCAGGTAGGGGACTTCGGCCGCCCACTGGTCAAAGTCTGTTTGAGAGATGTGGCCCCATTCCAGCAGTTTGAATTTGAGCAGCACTTTGGCGCCATAACGGGCGTGGCGCTCGGGGTTTTGGGCAAAGCTGTTGAGTTTGCTGCGGGCCAGGGCCAAGGCCGGGGCCAGTTCGGTGAACACCGCACCGTGGCCCGGAATGATGGTGGCGGGGTTCAGGCGTTCGATCAGGTCCAGCGTTTGCGCCACTTCGTCAAAGGCGTCCATGCCTTCGAGCGCTGGGAACACGACCCCAAAACCGTTTTGCCACAGGGCATCGGCCGACATCAGCAGCCGGTGCTCGGGCGCAAACAAAATGACCGAGTGCGGGTCGTGCCCAGGGGCCGCGTGCACTTGCCAGTCCATACCGCCCCAGCGGTGGGTGCTGCCGGGCTGCAGCAAACCGTCGAAGCGAAATGCGGGGCAGTTTTGTCCCGTGGGTTTGTAGCTCAGGGCGTCTTCTGACCAGTGTTGTACCGCCTGGGCCAAGCCGGGGGGGATCCAGGTCTGCAGGTCGGGGTAGTGGGCTTGCAGCGCCTGGTTGCCGCCGCAGTGGTCGCTGTGCAAATGGGTGTTGACCAGCCGGTGCAGGGGGTGCCCCTGCAAGGCCTGCTGCACCAGCGCCAGTGTTTGCGCTTGGTGCTTCACATAGCCGCTGTCCACCAAGGTGGCGCCGTCAATGCCTTGCAACAGCACGTTGTTGGCCGACAACCAGCCGCGCTCAAAAACGGTCACGCCCGAAGGCAGCATGCTGACTTCGGGCATGGCTTACTTGCTGGCGCGCAGGTCGCGGCGCAAGATCTTGCCCACGTTGGACTTGGGCAGCTCGTCCCTGAATTCGATGTATTTGGGTCGCTTGTAGCCCGTCAGCTTGTCCTGGCAAAAGCGGGCCACAGCCTCTTCGGTCAGCATCGGGTCGTTGCGCACCACAAAGACTTTGATGGTTTCGCCCTGCATGGTGTCGGGGATGCCGACGGCCGCGCATTCGACCACACCGGGGCATGTCGAGATGAGGTTCTCCAGTTCGCTGGGGAAGACGTTGAAGCCGCTGACGATGATCATGTCCTTTTTGCGGTCGACGATGCGGGTGTAGCCTTGCTCGTCCATGATGCCGATGTCGCCCGTGCGCATGAAACCATCGGCGGTGAAGGTCTTGGCGTTTTCGGCGGGCTGGTTGAAGTAGCCGGTCATCACGTTGGGGCCGCGAATGCAGATCTCGCCCGAGCTGCCCACCGGCAGGCTTTGACCATCGTCGTCCTTGATGGCGATGTCGATGCCTGGCAGGGGCAAGCCAATGTTGCCGCTGAAGGTTTTTTGCGTCACCGGGTTGTTGGTGCCGATGGCGCAGGTTTCGCTCATGCCCCAGCCTTCGATCATGGCGCTGCCTGTGGCGTTTTGCCAGTTGCGGGCCGTGCCCTCAGAGGCCGCCATGCCACCGGCTTGCGTGAGCTTGAGAGAAGAAAAATCGATGGTTTTGAACATGGGGTGCTGCATCAGGGCATTGAACAAGGTGTTCACCCCGGGCAGCACATGAAATGGCCGCTGCTTGAGCACCTCGATGAATTTGGCGAAGTCGCGCGGATTGGGCACCAAGGTCAGGTAAGAGCCCTGGCGGATGGCCAGCAAACACAGCGTGAGTGCAAAGATGTGGTACAGCGGCAAGGCCGCGATGTTGTTCACCTTGCGCAGGTCGGGCACATCGGCCAAGGCGGGCGAAAACCAGCCTTCGGCCTGCAGCATGGCCGCCACGACGTTGCGGTGTGTCAGCACCGCACCTTTGGACAGACCGGTGGTGCCGCCGGTGTATTGCAAGAAGGCGATGTCGTCCATGGTTTGGGCGGTGGGGCGCAAATTCAGGGAGCGGCCCACAGCGATGGCTTTCTTGAAGGGGGTGACGGTCAGCCCGTTGGTCAGGGGCAACTCGAAGGGGGGCACCATTTTGGCCAGGTGGCGCACGGCAAAGGTCAGCCAGCGGCCATTGATGGGGCCCAGCAAATCGCCCAAAGAGGCCAGCACCACGTGTTGGACCGCAGTGCGCTCGATCACCTCTTGCAAGGTGGCTGCAAAGTTTTCCAGGATGACGATGGCGCTGGCCCCGGAGTCCTTGAGCTGGTGCTCCAGTTCGCGGGGGGTGTACAGCGGGTTGACGTTCACACAGGTGTAACCGGCCCGCAAAATCGCGGCCATGGTCACGGCAAATTGGGGCAGGTTGGGCAGCATGATGGCCACCCGACTGCCGGGCTCCAGCCCTTTGTTTTGCAACCAAGCCCCGAGTGCGGTTGACAACTCGTCGAGTTGTTTGTAACTCATCCATCGGTTCATGCAGACCGAAAAGGGGTTGTCGCCATGCTCGCGAAAAGCGCGCTCCATCAAGTCGGTCAGGCTGTTGTATTGACCGGTGTCAATGTCGTGAGGCACACCGGGGGGATAATTCTTAAGCCAGAAACGTTCCATTTACTTCTCTCCTGATTCCCACGCATTGTCACTACCCAGGGTGCTGTCGGGTATCGGGCAATTCCCGATGGGGCGTGCTGGAGGTCTCACAGGCGACAAAACCCTGTCATCCGAGGGCTGTTGAATCGGTGCAAAATCAGTACAAACCCTAGGCTGTTCTGTGACAACCCCATCTCACCCTGTTTCATCCGATTGGCGTCAGCGCTTGCGTCATCTGTGGCAACGATGGCTGAGTCCTGTGCGTTCGGCCCAGCCGCAGGGCTTGAGGTCAACCCGCGGGGGTTCTGCGTGGGTCCCCATCCGTTCCTTGTCGCCCAGGCACAAGCCCCGGATCGAGCGCCATTTGGTGGCTTTGCCCGAACAAGACCGCTATTTGCGTTTTGGTTATGCCGCCACCGACGAACAAATTGGCCGCTATGTGGCCAGCCTCAACTTTGATCGGGATGAAATTTTCGGGGTGTTCAACCGGCGACTGCAGCTGGTGGCGATGGCCCACCTGGCTTATTCGGTGGATCCGCAGTGGGCCACCTGTGCCGAGTTTGGCGTGTCCGTGTCACCGCACCAGCGCGGCAAAGGCCTGGGGGCCAAGCTGTTTGGTCATGCGGTGATGCATGCGCGCAACCAAGGCGTGAGCCTGATGTTCATCCACGCCTTGAGCGAGAACGTGGCCATGCTCAAAATTGCGCGTCAGGCCGGTGCCGTGGTGCAGCGCGATGGCACGGAGAGTGAGGCGTATCTGTCCTTGCCGCAGGCCACGTTGGACAGCCAGATCAGCGGCTTGGTGCAAGAGCAAATGGCCGAGGTCGATTACCAGCTCAAAATGCAGGCGCACCAGTTTCGCGAGTGGTTGCGCACGGTGCAAGAGATTCGCCAGGGGGTGCGCGATGCGCGCGGCGCGGCGCGCGGGCCCTGATGTCGGGCATGGTCATCTGATTCCGCTATCCTTGCAGTATCGCCACAACTGCATGTCCTGCAAGCCTTGAACGTGTCTGACCCTCACCCTGCGCGCGCTGCCGAGCGCGAAGACAAGCGGAGTTTTCTGCAAAAACTGGCAGAGTTCATCCACCCCGGGCCCGATTCTGCGGCCGAGCTGATCGAGACTTTGGCCGAGGCCGAGGACAACCAGATCATCAATGCCGAGAGCCGCTTGATGATCGAGGGTGTGATCCGGATGGCCGACATGACGGCCGGCGATGTCATGGTGCCAGCTCCCCGCATGGACCTGCTGCACATCGAAGACCCATTGGAACAATTGCTGCACCAGGTGATTGACACGGCGCACTCGCGCTTTCCGGTGTACGAGGGTGAGCGCGAGAACATCATCGGCATTTTGCTGGCCAAAGACCTTCTGAAGTTGCAGCGCGCCCCTGAATTGAACATTCGTGCTTTGTTGCGGCCTGCGGTGTTTGTGCCCGAGAGCAAGGGGCTGAACGATTTGCTGCGGCAGTTCCGTGACAACCGCAACCATCTGGCCGTGGTCATTGACGAGTATGGCCGCACGGCCGGCTTGATCACCATCGAAGATGTGCTGGAGCAGATCGTCGGCGAGATCGAGGACGAGTTCGACATCGCCGCCGATGCGGGGGATATTTTTGGTTTGCCTGATCGCAGCTTCAGGGTCAGTGGTGACACCGCAATTGAACGGGTGAGCGAAGCCTTTGGGGTGGACTTGCTGTTGGCCGGGCAAGGTGCCAATGGCCATGACTTTGACACGCTGGGCGGCCTGATCGCCCACGAAATGGGCCGTGTCCCTCTGCGGGGTGAAACCTTCGAGTTGGCGGGCTTGCGCTTTGTGGTCTTGCACACCCGGGCCGGAGTTGTCCGGTGGTTCAAGGTGTCCCCCGTGTCGCCCGGGTCCACTGCATGATCGGAGCGCTGCCGCGCGCGCCAGGCGTTCCAATCGTTTGGCCTGCCTGTGCCGGGCTGCTTCAGGCCGCATCCATCGCTTGGCCAGGCAGTGGGCAAGCGCTGGGCTGGCTGCAGGTGTTGAGCCTGACGGTGTTGGCCGCTGGTTTGGCGGGCATGACCCGGTCGCCCCATGCGCCGCTGGGGGGGCTTGGCCCTGTGAAGCGCGCAGCATGGTTGGGTGGTGCCTTTGCCACGGCTTGGCTCGCGGGTTGTTTTTGGTGGTTGTATGTGTCCATGCACCATGTGGGCGGCTTGCCTGCCCCCTTGGCCGTGTTTGCTGTGCTGGCCTTGGCGGCAGCGCTGGCGCTTTACTACGCTGCGGCTTCGGCCATGTGGGTGGGCTTGGCGCGGGGTTGGGTGGCGCAACAGCCGGGTCTGGCCAGTGCCTTGTTTGCGGCTTTGTGGACTTTGGCCGAGCTGATGCGTGGGCGCTGGTTCACCGGCTTTCCCTGGGGTGCAGGGGGGTACGCCCATGTGGACGGGGTGCTGGTGGCATGGGCGCCCTGGGTGGGTGTTTACGGCATGGGGGCCTTGGCGGCTTGGCTGGCCATGCGCTTGGCCCTTGCCGGTTGGCGACTGGGTGCGCTCAAGCCCTTGATTGGCATTGGCTTGGCCTCTTGGGGCTTGCAGGCCTGGGGTCCGGTGTTCACCACCTCTGCGGGTCAGGCCCAGGTGCAATTGTTGCAAGCCAATATTTCTCAAACCGAGAAATTCCAGGCGGCCAGCGGCGTGCGCGATGCCTTGCAGTGGTACGACGAACAATTGCGCGCCAGTCGCCAGCCCTTGGTGGTGGCCCCTGAGACAGCCATACCCTTGTTGCCCCAGCATTTGCCAGAGGGTTATTGGGAGGGTTTGAAAAAACACTTTGCCCAGCCTGATAGTCCCTTGGCCCTGGTGGGTGTGCCCTTGGGCAGTTTGGCCGAGGGTTACACCAACTCGGTGGTGGCGCTGGGCCCTGATGAGTCACTCGGTTACCGATACGACAAAGCGCACCTGGTGCCTTTCGGTGAGTTCATGCCGCCTGGCTTTGTCTGGTTCATCCGCATGATGAACATTCCCTTGGGTGACTTCAGGTCTGGCGGCTGGCACCAACCCTCTCTGGCTTGGCAAGGCCAGCGTTTGGCGCCGAACGTTTGTTATGAGGATTTGTTTGGTGAAGAGCTAGCCATCCGATTCAAAGACCCGGCCACTGCGCCCACCGCCTTGGTGAATGTCAGCAACATCGCCTGGTTCGGCGACACCTTGGCTGTGGACCAACACTTGAGCATTTCAAGACTGCGCGCCATCGAGTTGGGCCGCCCCATGCTGCGGGCCACCAATACGGGCGCCACGGCCATCATCGACCACACCGGCCGGGTGACCGATCAATTGCCACGTTTCACCCGGGGCAGTCTGACGGGTGTTTTTGAGGGGCGGCATGGTCTCACACCGTTTGCCCGTTGGGCCGGTGCCTGGGGCTTGTGGCCGCTTTGGGGCTTGTGCTGCGCTCTGGTCGTGGCGGTCTGGTGGCGCCAACGGCGATGAACTTTCAAATGGTCTGAGGGTCCACGTCCACCAGCCAGCGGATCACGCCCTTGTGTTCGGGCAGGCTGCGCACCTGGTGCAGCACCCCATGCAGGTGCCACAGCATTTTTTGCAGCGCCATGCGGTGGGGGCTTTCCAGCAGCATTTGGGCGCGCTCCACATCGGCCACGCGCTGCATGCTCATGGGCACGGCGGGGTACACATTCACTTGCAGCACCAAGTCGGCGGTGTCGGGGTCGGCGCTCAGTTGCGCCTCCAGCGTTTCGCGCGCGGCGTTCAACAGGCCTTGGGCAGCCTCTTGGGTGCGGGCATCGGCGCGCAGCAGGGCCTGGTGACTCAGGGGCGGCAGGTCGGCTGCGGTGCGCTCGGCCAGTTCACTGGCAGCAAAGGCCGGGTAGTCGTGTTTTTTGAGCGCCTCAAACAGCGCGTGCGTGGGGTGAAAGGTTTGTACCCACATTTCGCTGGTGGCGCTTTGGGTGGCGTCGCGCCCGGCGCGGCCTGCGGCCTGCATGAGCAAGGCAAAGAGTCGTTCGGGCGCGCGAAAGTCGCTCGAAAACAGGGCCGTGTCGGGGTTGACGGCCGCCACCAGCGTGATGCGCCGAAAGTCGTGCCCTTTGGCGATCATTTGCGTGCCCACCAGGATGTCCACTTCGCCCGAATGCACCGATGCCAGTTGGCTCTCCAGGGCCCCTTTCAGCCGCGTGCTGTCGGCGTCGATGCGGGCGATGCGGATGGGAGAGCCGTCCGGGCGCTTCACATGGGCCAGCAGTTCGCCCAAATGCTCTTCGAGTTGTTCGGTGCCTCGGCCAATCGGGGCGATATCGGCGTTGCCACAGTCGGGGCAGGCGCGTGGCACCCGTTCGGTCAGGCCGCAGTGGTGGCAGCGCAGGGTGCGGTCAATTTTGTGGAACACACGAAACGCGCTGCAGTGCTTGCAAGCACTTTTCCAGCCGCAGTCGGCGCAGTGCAGCACGGGGGCATACCCCCGGCGGTTGAGCAGCAGCATGCATTGCTCGCCACGCTCGACCCGTTCTTGCAAGGCGGCCACCAAGGGGGCCGACAGGACCGTGCGGCGGGGTTGCTTGTTCATGTCCACACGCCGCACTTTGGGCAACAAGCCTGTGCCAATGCGTGAAGGCATGTGCAGCCGCACATAGCGACCGGCGTTGAGTCCGTCTGCATCGGCGGGGCGGCTCAGGTGCCAGCTTTCCAGTGAGGGGGTGGCCGAAGCCAGCAGCACCTTGGCGTTGTGCAGGCGACCTCGGTACACCGCCAGGTCGCGGGCCGAGTAGCGTGCGCCTTCTTGTTGTTTGTAGCTGGGGTCGTGCTCTTCGTCCACGACGATCAGTTTCAGGTGCGGCATGGACGCAAAAATGGCCATGCGCGTGCCCAGCACGATGCGGGCGTGGCCTGCGTGGGCGGCCAGCCAGCCTTTCAGGCGCTGGGCGGGTGTCATGCCGCTGTGCATGGACACCACGGCATCGGTGCCAAAACGCGCTTGCACCCGTTCTTCGAGTTGGGGCGTGAGGTTGATTTCGGGCACCATCAGCAGGGCCTGGGCCTGCGGATCGGTGGCCAGCATGCGCTCGACCGCTTGCAGGTACACCTCCGTCTTGCCGCTGCCCGTGCTGCCAAACAGCAAGAACGGACCGGTGCCGCTGGCCATTTGCGTCAGCACGGCATTTTGCTCGTCTGACAAGGCGGGCCCGGGTGAGGTGCACACGGCACGGTCGGTGTTTTGCTTTTTGAGGCGGCGGGCCAGTTGTTCATTGCTCAGCTCGCGCAGCTGCGGCGGCAGGGCCGACAAGGCCACTTCGCCCAATGAGCGCTGGTAATACTGAGCTGAAAACTGCACCAGCTGCCGCCATGCACCGTCCAAGGGATTCAGGCCATCCAGCACCCCTGTCACCTCGCGCAGACTGTCTGCATTGATCTCGGCGGGGGCTTGATCGGAAATGGCCCACACCACCCCCAAGACCTCGCGTTTGCCCAAGGGCACACGCACCAGCTGACCTGCTTGCACCACAAAGGGGCTTCGGTAGGTCAGCAAACCGCCCACCTGGCTGTGCGCAGGGGTTTGAACAGCGATGTCAAGCCAAAGTGACAATGGTGAATGCTCCGGTGATTTGCGCGAATTTACAAATTTTGATGATTAGGTGAAGTCTTGAAAACGGGCCTAAGTGCTTGATTTCAATGTGCTTTGACATTGATTCAGAAAATCTGTGGATAACTTTGTTGAAAACTTGTCCCCAAGGGCTCCAAGGCCTTGAAAATCAAGGCCTTGGATAAATTGCCTGCCAGATGAGCATCAATGGAAAACCCAATGAAATCAATGACTTGGCGTTTTCAGGCGAACTGCCGGTGCGAGGTGGTTGACCCTCCTCAAGAAAAACAGATGGCCCTTTTTTTGTGCATAAGTCAAGAGGTGAAGTCTGAATTTTTACAAAAAATTTGAAACGCCCAGGGGGTGAACAGCTTCGCTGAAATCTTCTGTTTTCAGACGGATGCCCGCAACTTCTTCGAATGGCTGTGCACCGCTTCCACCAGCGCCGTCACATGTTCGGGCGGGGTGTATTGGCTGATGCCATGACCCAGGTTGAAGATGTGCGTGGGGCCGGTTTGGGTTTTGTCGGTGTGCGGCGTGCCAAAGC
>Ga0315902_10002422_pt1 | contig 29033 bp, 25 predicted proteins | sample LakEriMetagenome_9_FD_203523 | JGI IMG/M metagenome (GOLD analysis project Ga0315902, IMG submission 203523) | Freshwater fungal communities from buoy surface, Lake Erie, Ohio, United States - Buoy 12 MA117 | ecosystem: Environmental > Aquatic > Freshwater > Lake > Lake biofilm | place: USA...
GTCCTGACGCATCGGACCCGTCCTGTGGGAGGAGTGGCGGGAGCGCGGGAGGTTCCCCCGTGTTGAATCGTTGGCCGTGGGCAGGCAGGATTCCGGGGTCGTGATGCTGCCGCTGTATGGGATCCTGTTGCTGCTGTTGGCGCTGGCGGCTGGAAGTTTCTTCTTCGCGGCGGCTGAGACCGCCTTCTTCTCCCTCGCCTCGTGGCGGGTCCGGCAGCTCACCGAGAAGGATCCGCGCCGGGGTCCCCGGGTGGCCGATCTCCTGAGCCGATCCGACGACCTGCTCGCCACGCTGGTCCTTGGCAACACGGTGGCGAACTTCCTCCTGATCGCGGTCGTGCTGGTCGTGACCGCCGATGGCGGATGGGAACGCGTGGTCTGGGAGATCCTGCTGCTCGGGGTGCTGGTGGTCGGCTGTGAGGTCGCGCCCAAGGCGCTCGCGGTGAGGTCCCCGGAGTGGTGGGCCCTGCGGTTGGCACGCGTCGTGGGGTGGATGGTCCCGTTCTGTCGTCCCATCCGTCGGGTGTCGCAGGGCCTCGTGCAGACCGTCCTCCGTCCGCTCGTGCAGGGCGGCATCCCGCTCCCGGCGGGGGTTTCCGACGAGGAGTACGCCGACCTTGTCGACCTGGCCCACCAGCATGGGGCGCTCGGGACCCAGGAGCGGGAGATCATCCTGCGGATCCTGGCGCTCGAGCACCGCACGGCTCGGGACGCCATGCGTCCCCGGGCGTCCATCGTGATGCTGCCCGACGATCTGGATGTGGATCAGCTGCGGGTCGCCGCCCGGAGGTCCCGACACCATCGCATCCCGCTGTACGACGAGACACCCGACACGATCGTGGCGATCCTGAACACCCGTCAGTTCCTGCTGCACCCGGAGGCTGGCCTCGACGAGGCGCTCGAGTTCCCCTCGTTCGTCCCGGAGAGCATGAATCTCCTGAAGCTGTTCCAGGCGCTGCAGAGCCAGCAGCGGGGCATGGCGCTGGTGCTCGACGAGTTCGGGGGGGTGTCGGGCCTCATCACGATCGAGGACATCCTCGAGGTGGTGGTGGGACCGATCCGCGGGGAGGGGGAGGCGGAGGGGTTCGTGATGGAGCAGCTGGCGCCGGGACGCTGGCGGACCAGCGGTGCGATGCGCCTGGACGACTTCGTCCGCGAACATCCGGCGCTGGGCACGGACCCGGATGTCGACACCCTGGGTGGCCTGGTGGTGAAGCTCTGCGAGGTGGTCCCTGCCGTCGGGGAGACGGTGTCGCATCGCGGGCTCCGGTTCACGGTGAAGGCGGCTGATGAGCGCCGCGTGCGGGAACTGCTGGTGGAGCGGGAAGGGGGGGCGGCATGACCTTGGTGACGCTCCAGTGGATCGCCCTGGTGTCGGCGCTGCTGCTTTCGGCGCTGTTGTCGGGCCAGGAGGCGGCGGCGATGGCTCTGAGCCGGCTCCGGATCCGGCAATGGGTCCGGGAGGGAAGGCGGGGGGCACGGGCCCTCCAGGTCTATCTGGACCGACCCGAGAACTTCCTGTGGACCCTCCTGGTCGGGAATACTCTGGCGAATTTCGTGGTCGTGACCTTGGTGGTCGCCTGGCTCTCGGGCGAATTCAGCCAACAGCCCTTGATCTTCTGGTCCCTGGTCGTTCTGGCGGCGCTGCTGCTGCATCTGGTGGCCGACCTCCTCCCGAAGGCGGTCTGCCGGATGTTCCCCAACCGTCTCGCCCTGCGCCTCGTGTGGCCCTTCCGGGTCGTGCATTTCGTGCTCTCGCCTCTCGTTGGGTTCGTCGAGCTGTTCTCCGACCTCCTCCTGAGGGTCGCCGGTGGACGGGCGATCGGCGTGCAGTTGTTCGGGAACCGTGAGGACCTCAGGTCCCAGGTTCTCGATCCCGGGATGGGCCTCTCGTCGACCGAGCGGAACCTCATCCAGCGGGTGCTGGAGATGCAGTATCGGACTGTGGGCCAGGTGGCGCGCTCGCTCGCGATGGCCGACACCGTGTCGGAGGACACGCCGATCCCGGAGCTCCTGGCGCTGTGCCGTCAGCGGGGTCATACCCGGATCCCGGTCTGGGGCGGGCCCAGGGAGACCCGTCGGATCGTGGGGGTCGTGAGCCTCAAGAACCTGCTCTACTCGGAGTCCGACCTCGGCACGGCGCGGGTTGCGGACTTCCTGCGTCCCGCGCTCTTCCTCGAGGAGTCGGTCCGGCTCGAGGAGGCGCTGCGGCGTCTGCAGCGCAGCGGCATGCCCCTGGCCATCGTGGTTGATGCCCAGCGTCGGGAGCAGGGGATCGTCACGCTGTCCGACGTGCTCCGGGGTGTCTTCGGGGAGGTGATCCTGTGAGTGGCGGCCTCGTGATCACCCTTCTCCTGAAGGCTCTGGTGGCGCTGGGATTGGTCGGGATGAACGCCTTCTTCGTCGCGGCGGAGCTCGCCCTGGTGAAGATCCGGGACACCCAGATCGACACCCTGGTCGCGCAGGGCAACCGGGCGGCGACGGTGGCGCGTCGGCTCAAGTCCAACATCAACGCCGCCATCAGCACGGTCCAGATCGGCATCACCCTCGCCGGCCTGCTGTCGGGGTACTTCGTGGAACCACTCGTCCAGTCGGCCCTCGACCCCGTTCTCCGCATGCTGGAGATCCACCACATCGCCTGGGTCCACCAGGCCGTCTCCATCGCGAGCTTCGTGGGCATGACCTTCACGTTGATCGTCGTCGGCGAGATGGTGCCCAAGGCCATCGCCCTCAAGGAGACGGTCCCGGTGGTGTTGTTCGTCGCTCGACCGCTGGGGTGGTTCCATCTGGCGGCCTATCCCCTCATCCGGGGGATCGACGGCACCTCCCGCTGGATCCTGCGGCATCTCGGCGTGGAATCCCTCGAGGAGGAGGTCCATAGCTCCGAGGAGCTCCGGCTCCTCTTCAATGCGGCCCATCGGCGTGAACGGGGTTCCGAGCTGGGTCGGGAGATCGTCCTGAATTCCCTCGACCTGCGGCACCGTGTCGTCGCCCAGGTGATGCGTCCCCGGCGCGAGATCACCGTCCTGGACACCCGGGAGCCGATCGAGGCCTGCCTGGAATGCGCGGAGCGGAGCCGGTATTCGCGTCTCCCGTTGTGCGAGGACGGGGATCTGGATCGCGCGGTCGGGGTGGTCCATGTGAAGGACCTCTACAGCCTGCGCACCCGGGCCCGGACCGGGGAGGACCTCAGGCCGGTGGCCCGTCGTCTGATCTACCTCCCCGAGACCACCCGGTTGGAGCGCCTCCTGCAGCTGTTCCTCGAACGACGCCTCCATTTCGCCCTGGTGGTCGACGAATACGGCAGCACGACCGGGATGGTGACCCTGGAGAACGTGCTGGAGGAGCTGGTGGGGCAGATCCAGGACGAGTTCGACCACGAGAAGCCCCGTGTGACGCGTCGCGGTGAGGATGCCTGGGAATTGGACGCCTCGCTGCCGCTCTTCGAGCTCGTGGAACTCACAGGTGTCCCGCTCGAGTCGGAGGGGATGACCACCATCAATGGTTGGATCACCCAACGGCTGGGAAGGTTCCCGAACCGCACCGACCGCATCCCGATGGGGGGATTCGAGCTGTCGGTGGAGGAGCTGGACGGTGTCCGGGTGAGCCGTGTGGGACTCCGTCGGATCGGTGAATCCGCTCCGTCCTGAGGGCAGGGCCGGGGTGGGAGGGTGGGGAGTCCCCGGGATCCAGGGTCCCGGCCGGATCCGATTTCGGGTCCGGGAACCGGGAATCAGCTACCGGTGGTGATCCGTCGCAGGAGGGGTTCCAGGACGGGCCAGGCGTTGCTGGCGATCATCCGGTGGCCCTGGGGGGTCGGATGGATCTGGTCGGGAAGGTTGAGGTCCGGGACGCCTCCGACGCCTTCCAGCAGGAAGGGGACGAGCGTGGCCTTCTCATCGCGGGCGACCTCCGGGAACAGGGCCCGGAAGCGGTCGGCATAGTCCTGTCCGACATTCGGGGGCATCTGCATCCCGGCGACCACGATCTCGGCCTTCGGATGGCGCGAGCGGGTCTTCTGGATGATCGCGGTGAGGTTGCTTCGGGTGGATTCGATGGGCAGCCCTCGCAGGCCGTCGTTGCCGCCCAGTTCCAGGAAGAGGACATCCACGGGGGACCTCAGCATCCAGTCCAGCCTTCGGAGTCCTCCCGCAGTGGTGTCGCCGCTCACCCCGCCGTTGATGACACGGACAGTGATCCCCGACGCCTCTGCGCGCCGTTGTAGAACCGAGGGAAAAGCCTCCGAGGGATCGACACCGAAGCCTGCAGCGAGGGAATCACCGAGCACCAGCACCGTGGGGGACTTCAGGGGACGCCGGGGCTCTTCGGACTTTGCAGTCTGCGTCAAGATCAAAAAGACCAGGGCAAACCACAGGAGTACCAAGGCAGACGGATAGAGTCGCTTTACCTCGGGGATCAACAGTGCAAAGGAAGCGAAACTTTTTCATGATGTCAATGTAACGGGGCGCGGACCGTGAAGTTTTTTTGGGGATCGCCGGGTTTTCGGGGTGGGACCGCGGTCTCTGGAGGCTGGAATGCCCGGGTTGCGGTTCAGCGCGGGGGAGGTGTTCCCAGCGGAGTCCACCCGGAACGGAGGCCGATCTCGAGGGCCAGGGGCACCAGCTGGAGCACGGAGGTGACATCCTCGAGGGTGCGGTTCGTCACGGCGAGGTCGAACGACCGGTTCCGCGCCGGATCCCGGGCATCCCGGAAGGTGACGCGGCCGAGCGACAGCGTCAGGCGGTCGATTCCGGCGAACTGCCAGCCGTCGCCCATCAGATTGGTCCCGGACCGTCCCGGCATCCCGGCCTGTCCAAGCGCCATCAGGTTGGTCCGGCCCTTGTCGTCGACGTCCAGATGCAGCCCGGAGAGATGGAACCGGAACTCGGCGAGGCGTACGGAGTTTGATCGCGAGGCGGTGGTGTCGTAGCGGACGTAGACCTCCGGGATCTCGACCATCGGCCCCGGGCTGAACCCCGGTGGATTGCTCAGGACGAGGTTCCGGAGGCGCCAGGAGGCGTCGGAGAGCCCGAGTTCGGTCTGGTCGAGTCGAACCCCGATCCCAAGCGTCGTGGAAAGGGCCCTGCGGAGGGTCCAGGTGACGAGGTCATCGCGGGTCCACCACAGGAGCAGCACCGCCCCGGCGAGGGTCGCCGCGAGGAGGGCGGCCAGACGGAGGACGAGACGGCGGGTTCCCGGACGGATCACGGATGGATGTCCTCGGGGCGCACCTCCAGGCATTCGTCCTGATCCTCCCAGACCAGGGCCGGATAGGATTCGAGGAGGTGGCCGACGTGTTGGGTGGCCAGTTCCGCGAGGAGATCCTCGGCCTTCTGGGCTGCCTCCTCGAAGGCGGCATCGTAGTCCGGGGCGGCCTTCCGTTGGGTATCGTCCCAGTGCGCGACCTCGTGGACGGGAGCGTATTTCCCGGACCAGTCGGCGAGTGTCCTCTGGGACTCCGGAGGGAGCTGGTCGGGCGGGACCGCGGTCTCGTTGCAGTGGAGGCAGACGAGGCCGGAGGTCCCGACGTCACGGGTCAGCAGGGGCAGGAGGGGAGCCCGGCAGCAGGGGGACTGGTGGTATCCGGCAGGGATGTTGACGAGCCGCTGCTGCCAGACCTGGCGGTCGTGGGCCTGTTGGGCGGCGAGACGGAGGGCGCCGACGAGCGGGTGGGACAGTCGCCATGCGCGGCCCCGGAGCTGTCCCAGGGTCTGGGAGCACCACCGGGCCAGCGTGAGGTCGTCGAACTCGCGGAAACTCCGCCCGTATTCCTTCCACAGGCAGTCCAGAGCCGTCTCTTCCCTTCCTTCAGGCACGTGCGGAGCGTAGCGGGGGAGGGTGGGCTTGGACAACGCGAAGAACGGCGGCCGCGGGCCCGGGTCAGACCGTCGGATGCGTCCACTCCCGTCCGTCGGCACCGAGGAGGTCGTCCGAAGCCGTAGGGCCCCAGGTCCCGGCGAGGTAGAACTCCCGGTTGGTCAGCGGCTTGTCGGTCCATGCCGAACGGATCGAGTCGACGATCGCCCACGCGGTCTCCACCTCGTCGCGTCGGATGAACAGCGTGGCATCCGCCGCGATCGCCTCGAGCAGGAGCCGCTCATAGGCCTCGGGGGTGTAGGCGCCGAACTCGGTGTCGTAGCTGAACTGCATCCGGACCGGCTGCAGCTTCGTGGCGGCACCCGGGACCTTGCCGTTGAACCGGAGGGCGATGCCCTCGTCGGGCTGCAGCCGCAGGGTGAGCGAGTTCGGGTCGAGGCGCACGCCGCTCTTGGCCCCGTACAGGATGTTGGGGGCGGGCTTGAACTGGACCCGCACCTCGCTGGCGCTGACCGGCAGGTTCTTGCCGGTGCGGACATAGAACGGGACGCCGCTCCAACGCCAGTTGTCGATCCAGAGCTTGAGGGCGACGAAGGTCTCGACGTTGGACTTCGGGTTGACCTTGGGCTCGCTCCGGTATGCGGGACGCGCCTCGCCGTCGATCTCTCCGGCGAAGTACTGGCCACGGACCACGTTCCGGGCGATGTCGGCCGGGGTCATCGGACGCACCGACTTCAGCAGCTTCACCTTCTCGTCGCGGACCGCCTCGGCCTCGAGCGAGACGGGCGGCTCCATCGCGACCAGCGACAGCACCTGCAGGACGTGGTTCTGGATCATGTCCCGCATCGCGCCGGACTCCTCGTAGTAGCCACCCCGGGATCCCACACCGAGCTTCTCGGCGACGGTGATCTGGACGTGGTCGACCGAGTCACGCGTCCACAGGTTCTCGAAGATCCCGTTGGAGAAGCGGAAGGTGAGGATGTTCTGGACCGTCTCCTTCCCGAGGTAGTGGTCGATGCGGAAGATCTGGTTCTCGTGGGCGTGCCGGATGAGCTCGGCGTTCAGCTGCTGGGCGCTGGGCAGGTCGTGTCCGAACGGCTTCTCGACCACCAGCCGCTGCAGGCAGCCGCCGTTCTCGCACTTGGTCAGCAGTCCGACCTGGCTGAGATGTTCCGCGATCTCGCCGAACTGGCTGGGGTTGGTGGCGAGGTAGAAGAGGAGGTTGTTCCGCAGCTTCTCGTCGGGTGCCGACTGGATCATCTGCTTCAGCCGCTCGTAGCCCGCCGCCTCGGAGATGTCGGCCTGGCAGTACTCGATGTTCTTGGAGAAGGCGTTCCAGACGGATTCGTCGACGGTCCGGGTGCGGGAGTACTTGCGGAGGGCCTCCAGCAGTTCGGACCTGAAGGAGTCCTGCGTCTTCTCGCGTCGAGCGAATCCGATGATGCGGTACGGCGTCGGCAGGGCCCGTTCCAGCGCGAGGTGGTAGAGGGCCGGGATGAGCTTCCGGGCGGTCAGGTCGCCCGACGCGCCGAAGATGACGACCGTGCAGGGATCGATGGCGCGGCGGGTCGAGCTGGCCCGGGAGGCCAGCAGTTCGTCGAGGTGGGAGGATTCGTTCATTCGGGGGATTGCATGGATGCGGGTGGGGCATCCGATGTCCGGGACTGGTCAGCGCTGGTGCGGATCAATCGAGGCGGGTTCGATCGTATATGGAGACTTGGGCTGGATGAAGGGAATTGGTTGGGAGCGGAAGAAGACCAGCCGATAGGCGACGAAGGCCACGAGGAGGGTGGCCAGGCCGATGCCCGCCAAACGCCCGAGGCGTCGTGTCGTGTCCGATGAGAGGGTGGAGGCAAGGCGCAGCCGCGGTCCGGACACCCCGCGGACCAGGTCTCGGGTCCTTCCCAGGACCCACTCCCGGTCGAACTGCCCCGGCGCGGTGAGTTCAACCCGGAAGAAGCGCGACTCGCATCCCTGACGGGGGCAGTATCCGAGTCGGATCCTCTCCAGCCGTTCCGGCAGACGCCGATCCGTCTCCTCCGCATCGTGGAGCGAGAGGTCCCCAAGGTCGCTGCCGGTCACCGAAAGACCACAGGCCACGCAGCCCGCGGTCACTCCGGAGGCGAACAACCTCTCGAGCTCCGCCCCACCGACCCCCGCCTCGCCCAGCGCCTGGGCGAGGGCGGCGTGGGCCTTGGGCAGGTCGGGGATCAGGACGCGCAGGTCTGACACCGGCTCGGCATGCGGCCTTTCGGGCACCTTGTCCGGGCCGGGTGCAGATCCTGAGGGTGAGGATTCCATTCGATCGGGGGCCGGGTCTTATCCCGGTCGGGTCCCGATCGCAATGACGGTTGCTGGATCTTTCGGGTTCTGGACAGGACCGTCGGTCCAGAGGCTGTCGGGATCCTGCAGGTCTGAGGGTTTCCTCCTCCCCGGGAGGTCACTCCAGCATCCAGCGGACAATGGCATCCTGGTCTGGCTCCTGCCCGTCCACCTTCAGGTTCTGGGGGGCGCCGCCGGCGGCATATTGTCGGCGGGCCTGGTCCAGCGAGGCGGGTGATTCCCCGATGACCCACGTCGGGGCCGGTGCCGCCAGGGCCAGCATTCCAGGCAGATCCCCGTACTTGGCGCCTCCCGGCAGGAAGTCCGGGTCGCGGAGATCCAGCAGGTTCCCGAAACGGAACCCTCGCGTGTCGATCACGGCCTTGGTGACCTGGTCCCGGCACAGGGCCCGGGCCGCGGCGACGACGGGGCCCGCGCCATCGAGGCCCACGAGGACGATCTGTGACGATTTCCGCTCATTGGAGCCGATGAACGTCACGAGGGTCAGGACGTCGTGGACCCGCTGGGCGAACACGCTCGGGTTGTAGCCCAAGGTGTAGGCCGCCGATTCCCGGGTCTCGGCAACCTTGGGTGTCTGGTTCAGGATCTGGCCCTCCGCGAGGAACTCACCCTGATGGAGGAGGTCGGCCCCGATGACCGTGGCGCCCGCCTCGACCAGGCGTCGGACGGCCGGATGAGGGGCTCCATCCGCATCGAAGAGCGGAGCCTTGCCCCGGCCGGTGAGACAGATCACCGAGGTGCCCGACCAGTTCCTGGGATGGAGGAAGACGATCGGGAGCTCCTCCTTGCGGGACGGGTTCCGGAGGGTCCCTGCCAATTCCAGCCAGTCACTGCGGTCCAGCTTCCCGTGGAGGTTCCAGTCGACCTGACCGGTCTCCTCGGGCGTGCGACCGATCAGGATCTCAAGGGCACCGCCGGCCTTGGATCGGAACTCCTTCGGATCGGTCCAGGAGGCCAGCTGCGCCTGGGAATCGTCATGCCACATCCTCAGCAGCTGGCGCTCCAGATCCGCGTCCGCCGCCTTGGGCGCGGGGTGTTCGGCGTTCCAGACGGTCAGGTCCGAGGCGGGCAGCAGCCGGTAGTTCTTCTCGATGACGGGCGCGGCCTGCCCCAGCTTGAAGTGCTGGTTGATCCAGGTGTGGAACGCGGAGCGGGCGACGGCGTTGTAGTTGTGGGGGAAGTGCTCGCCCCGATGCAGCATCACGGCGTCGGGCGCCCCGAGGAGCTGGTAGGTCTGTCTCAGCTGTGGGAACCCCTTCGTGGCGAACTCCCGGGTCCAGTCGTCGGCCGTGGTGAGACCCTGGGGTCGGGGTGCGGTGAGGGCGGCGAACTCGACGTTGCCGGTGCCGACGCGGAGCAGGCAGGCGTTCTCGCAGGTGCAGCCGCCCTGCATCGCGGTGCTGACCATCACGGCCGGGAATGAGAGACGGATGCGCGGGTCGATCGCGGCCAGGATCATCGACTGGGTGCCGCCTCCGCTGGCGCCGGTGACCGCGATCCGATCCGGGTCGACCTCCGGCAGGTCGAGGAGGAAGTCGAGCGACCGGATCGAGTTCCAGGTCTGCAGGCCCATCACCCCCTGCAGGTGTGCCTCTGCCTGGGGACTGAACAGGCCCCAGTCCTCGATCGTGTTCATCTCGGGGCGTTGCTTGGCGAATCCGTGGGCGAGCCCACGGGAGATCTGGACGCTGTCCGAATCCCCGAGCATGTCCCATTGCCAGACGACGCAGCCCATGCGGGCGAGCTGGACGCACATCGACTGGAAGCGGCTCCGTCCGCCCTCCTCGAAGCGTTCGGCTCCCGACGCGATCTCTCGACGGGTCTCCTCGGGGGTTGACGGGGCGAGCCGGGCGTCCTTCCAGTGGCCGTGGGCGAAGAGGACCCCGGGGACCTTCCCCGTGCGGTTCTTCGGCCGATACAGGTTGCCGGTCACGAAGAACCCGGGCGCGCTCTGGAAGTAGACCCTCTCGACCGTGTAGTCCCCGAGTTCGATGCGACCGTGGATCACCGGCTCGGGCGGCGTCCGGGTGGGCAGTGGCCAGAGGCCCTGGGACACGAGGATCTGTCGACGGACCCGTTCAGCGCGGCGCGTCCAGGCCGAGGGATCCGTGGGGGGGATGAACGGGAAGTCGCCGTTCAGGTCCTTCGGAGGTGCCAGTCGGATGTCATCGGGGCGTTGTCCGGCGGGCAGGGCCCTGGGCGGGGCGGCCAGGCCCCCGGGCGCGGCGAACAGAAGCGTGAGGGCGAGGAGGATACCGGGATGGGTGTCGGGGCGTGTCATGGCAGGCGGACCGGGGAGGAGGAAACCCAAGCGGATCCGGCAGGTCCCGTCCATACCCGAGACCCGGTCACGCGGGGTTTCTCCGGGCCGGGTCCGATCCCGGCCCGTGGCGGGTCACGGCCTCGTGCCTTGTCACCGCCTTGTAACCCTCCCGTCAATTGTTAGCCTTGCCGCATGCTTACCAAGGCTCGCGTTATGGCGAAGATCCTCGTCGTCGACGACGAACCCGATGCGCTGGAACTGGTGAGCTTCAACCTGAAGGCGGCGGGGCATGACGTGGTCACGGCTCAGGATGGCCAGGAGGCGTTGAAGAAGGCGCGGCAGACGGTCCCGGATCTCATCCTCCTCGATGTGATGCTCCCGGAGGTGGATGGGATGGAGGTGTGCAAGCTGCTCCGCCGGGACGCCGCGACGTCGAGCATCCCCATCATCATGCTCACCGCGAAGGCGGGGGAGATCGACCGGGTCCTCGGGCTCGAGCTGGGGGCGGACGACTACATCACCAAGCCGTTCAGTCCCCGGGAGCTGATGCTCCGGGTGAAGAACATCCTGCGCCGCCGCCAGGGTCCAGAGGAGAAGCTGGAGCAGTTCACCATCGGGGACCTCATGATCGATGTGCCGCGTCACCTCGTGACGGTCGCCCGCAAGCGGGTGGATCTGACGGCGACCGAGTTCAAGCTCCTGACGACGCTGGCCTCACGCCGCGGCCGGGTGCAGTCGCGCGAGCAGCTGCTGAAGGATGTCTGGGAGTACGACAACCTGATCGACACCCGCACGGTCGACACCCACATGCGTCGGCTGCGGGAGAAGCTCGGGGCGGCCTGCCGGTATCTCGACACGGTCCGGGGCGTCGGATACCGCTTCGTGGAGGCGTAGGCCGGCTTGTCTTCCTCGGTCCCCTGGTCCCTCATCGGCGCCGGATGACGCTCCTCGCCCAACTGGCCTTCCTCGCTGCCATCGCCGGCGTGGGCTGGGGTGTGTGGGAGAGCCGTCGTCGTCGTGAGATCGAACGGCGTCTCGAGCGCGAGCGCGAGGCGCTCCGCAATGCCGAGGGGCTTCGACTGGCGGAGGCGGAGATCCGACAGCAGGCGGTCTTCAACAGCATGGTCGAGGGCCTGCTGGTCCTCGATCAACAGAGCAGGGTCCTCTACGTCAACCCCGCGCTGGGCCACCTCTTCCTGCTTCCCAATCCGGTCCGCGGGCTCAGCCTGATCGAGGCCCTCCGGCTCCATGAACTGGAGGCCCTGACCCAGCGGGTCCTCGCGGAGGGCCGTGTCACCGGGTTCGAGGTGCAGCTGCCCGGTCCGCCCAGCCGCATCCTCCAGGTCAACGCGGCAACGGTCCGGGACCCGGATCAGGCCCTGATCGGGACGATCCTCGTGTTCCATGACCTGACCCGGATCCAGCAGCTCGAGAATGTCCGCAAGGAGTTCGTCGCCAACGTCAGCCACGAGCTCCGCACGCCGCTCTCCCTGATCAAGGGCTACGTGGAGACGCTCCTCGACGGGGCCAAGGACGACCCGGCCCTCACCGGACGGTTCCTCCAGACGATCGAGCGTCACGCCGACCGCCTGACCTTCCTGATCGACGATCTCCTCGCCATCTCCCAGCTCGAATCGGGGCATGTGGCCTACAACCTCCAGGCCGTCGACCTCCGGGCACAGGTCGAACGCGTCTGCTCCGAGCTCGAGGTCCGTGCCCGGGAGCGTCAGGTCGTGCTGCTCAACGAGGTTCCCGCCGATCTCTGGGTCCGTGCCGATGGCGACCGCCTCCAGCAGGTGCTCCTCAACCTGATCGACAATGCGATCAAGTATGGCCGGACCGGGGGCATGGTGCGCATCGGGGGGCGTGTGGTCGCGGATGCCGTGGTGGAGGGATTCGTCTCGGATGACGGTCCGGGAATCCCACCCGAGTCCCAGCCCCGGGTCTTCGAGCGGTTCTACCGGGTCGATCGGGCCCGGTCGCGGGAGCAGGGGGGGACAGGGCTCGGGTTGAGCATCGTCAAACACATCATCCAAGCCCATGGCGGCGAGGTGGATGTCGAGAGCCAGCCCGGACGTGGCACCACCTTCCGGTTCACGCTCCCCAGGGCGGAAGCCCCGGCGGCGTTCCCCGATCCCGTCGACGAAGGCGATCCTGCACCCGTGACGGAACCCTAGTTGCCGAGGATCTGACGGAAGATGTCCGGCTTCGCCGAGGCGATCTTGAAGAAGATGGCGAGGGTGATGGCGGCGAACCCGAGGGCGATGACGATGGCCAGCAGGCGGATGGTCCGGATCCGCTTCTGAAGCGTCTCGGCCGACTGGAGCCGGCTGGCCTCGAGGATTGCGAACTGCTCCTCGAGGACGTCGCGGACGCGGTCCGGATCCACGAGGGGGAACAGGCGCCAGGTCGCGGTGCGGTCCATGAACGAGGCGCGGCTGGACTCCACGCGATCGGCGGGGGCGGGGTCGAATCCGCTGGCCAGCCAGTAGGGGGCATCCTCCTGCGTCCACAACGCCTTCACCCCCTGGTTCCTCGCCACGATCTGCATGCGCCGCCACAGCGCCGCCCTGACGGCATCGGCATCCACCGCGGGATGGATCGCCTCGGAATGCAGGAGGGCGTCGTCCCCCTCGATCAGGAGTCCGACGGCGCCGACCACGGTCTCGTCGCCCTCCGTGACCACGAGGAACTCCGGGAGGAATCCTCCCAGCTGATCCCAGGGGAGCCCCGCCTGCTGCCACAGGCTCTCGAGGGCCTGGAGATCCTCGGGGTCGGCCCGTCGTGCATTGAAGGAGCTGGGATCCACGTGTCGAAACTAGGATTTGAACCACCCCTCTGACAAGGACGGGGGTGTCTGCGGTGGTGTCCGCCGAGGGATGTCCCTTGCATCCTGCATGCCGTGCGGCAACCCTCTCTGCCTCGCAACCATGGCCGTCAAAATCCGCATTCCCACCCCGCTCCGGAAGCTCACCCAGGAACAGGAATTGGTGGAGGTCGCCCCCGGGACCATCGGCAGCGCCCTCGGGGAGCTCCAGACCCGTTTCCCGGGAATCCGGGAACGCCTCGTCGACGACTCCGGTCAGGTCCGCCGGTTCGTCAACATCTACGTCAACGAGGAGGACATCCGTTTCCTGCAGAACCAGGACACCCCGATCAAGGCGGGCGACGAGGTCAGCATCATCCCCGCCATCGCCGGGGGTTGATCCCCATCGCGCACCGGCTCCCCGGAGTTGGATCCGGGGTTGCATCAGGGATCGTTACGCCGTCCTCCAAGGATTCATCCGGCCTGTTGCCGGTCCTTAGTGTGACTTAATGACGGCTTGACCCCCTGTGAAATGGGTTTTTAGTCGCGCTTGACTCCCCGGCTTCATCCCCCGGGGGGCCATCCATCCCAGCACCCTATGACAAAGCGCGATCTGGTCGTCCGCATCTCCGCGGAGACCGGCCTGATACAGGAGCAGGTCCATGACGTGGTCCAGAAGACCCTGGATTACATCTCCGAGGCCGTCACCCACGGCAAAAAAGTCGAGTTGCGGAACTTCGGTGTCTTCGAGACCAAGGTCCGCAAGGCCCGTGTCGGCCGGAACCCGAATCAACCGGATCGTGACGTCCCGATCCCTCCCCGGATGGTGGTCAAGTTCAAGCCGGGGAAGGAGATGAAGGAAGCCGTGGTCAGGCTCCCGCCCTCCGAGAAGTAGGGCGGTCCGGTCCGGGGACGGAAGGACTGCTTCCCGTCTCCCGTCAGGGCTTCTCGGCGAGCAGTTTCTCGACCTTCGCGGCCAGATCCCCACGGGCATTGAGGTCGCGGACCTTGCCCTGCCGGTCGACGAGCCACATGGCGGGGATGCCCCGGATGCCGAACTCCTTGCCGAACTTGTTCTTCCAGCCCTGGCCGTCGAAGTACTGGGGCCAGGCCATCGACTTCTTCTTCACGAACGACTCGAGGGCCTCACGGTCCTCGTCGAAGCTGATGCCGACGATCTCGAATCCCTGGGCGTGCAGTTTGTCGTAGGCGGCCTTGACGTTGGGGAGTTCGGCGACGCAGGGGCCGCACCAGGTGGCCCAGAAGTCCACGAGCACCACCTTCCCCTTCATCGCAGCGAGGTCGACCTTGCGTCCATCGAGGGCGGTGAAGGCGATGTCGACCGGCTGACCGACCAGGCTGGCCTGCTTGAGCTGGGCGGTGGCCATGGCCTTGATCTCAGCGGGCGCATTGCTCTGGGCGATCTCCTCGCCGATGGCCTTGGCCTTGTCGCCACCGAGTCCCTCGGCGACCTGGAGCAGGGCGGCGTAGGCTTCCGGCCGGTCCGGGAAATCCTTCATCACCTTCCGGACCCCTTTCTCGAATTCCACGAGCACGGCCTCCATGCCTTGTCCCTGCAGTGCCATGGCCTTCTCGGCGGCGGCCTGCATGGCGGTCATGAAGGCGTCCCCGGACTGGGCGCCGGACGGCTTCTGGGTCTTGGGCTCGGCCTTGCCCACGGGGCCAGCGACCTGCTGGAGCTCCTCGGCCCGATCGGAGATGCCAAGCTGGACGGCGGTCTGGAGGAGTCCCAGACGCAGGTCGTTCGCCTCGGCCACCCTCGGGCTCCTGGGGTAGGTCTCGACGAAGGCCTTCGCCTTGTCGGCGGCCTGGGCGGCCGATTCGCCCATCCGACGACGGAAGGCGGCATACTCCTCCGCGGAAGGCTTCTTCTCATTCCATTCCGACGGGGGAAGGGGCGGCCGGCTCGCGTCCTTAACGGCCTTCCATGCGGCCTTCTCGGCATCGGTCACCGTCTCCGCGGCCTTGGGCTTGGAGTCCTCGGCCCCCAGGAGCGCCGGGGATCCGGTGGTGAGGGCGGCGACGACGAGAACGTTGCGGAGGGAGGAGAGGGTGATCATCAGCGTGTCCCAGACCCTCTTCGATCGGGGGGACACTTCAAGTTCCTTTGTTCCCGACGGCGTCCTCGTCCCTGGATGTCAATTCGCGGAGCCGCGTCGCGAGCAGCAGCAGCCGTCGCGGGTTCGCCGGATGGCGTACCGAACCCTCGCGCAGTTCCTCGGGCGGATGGTCGAGTGCGATCCGGACGGCCTTCTCGAGCGATTCGAGTTCCCCGGGGGTCAGCTGCAGTTCCATGGGCGGGGCCTCCTGTTCCTTCGCCGTCCACCGGGCGAGATCCAGGATGAGCGCGCACGGCTCGAGGCAGGGAATCGCGAGGCCATGGCCATCCTTATCCTCGATGGGGTCGGGTCCCAACCCGGGGGTCCTCCAGCATCGTCGGCGGAGGCACAGCTCCCGACTGCATCCCGCCCGGGCCGCCGCGTCGGCTCCCGCATCCGAGAGGTCCTGGGTCACCCGGTACATGCCGGATTGTCGACCGACGAACTCGCGGAATGACGTTGCTGTGGCCGTTCCGGATTCCCAGGCATGCCAATCCGCCAGGGCCCCCGGATAGAGCTGTTCGAGGGCCTCGTGCAGGTCGGCGTCCGTGGCGGCGTGGCATCGCCACCCGGACCGGAGCGTGGGGGCGGACCGGTTGGGGCGGAAGGCACCCCGCGATGTCGTCTCCGCCCAGGCTCCCAGCGCGAGGGGTTCCAAGAGCTGGAGTTCCGTGTCGGGACGGCCCGCGTCCCGGACATGACGCAGGTCGATCCCAGGGGTGCCGGGCGAGCAGAGGACCTCCAGGAACACCAGCGGGTGCGTGAGATGGTGTCGGAAACCGACAACTGGCAGGGGGGGCCCCATGGCGGCGACCGCTCCAGGTCGTGCCGGGGTGACCCGATGCGGATGCTCCCCGGGAGGCCTCATCCCTTGTAGACGATGATCACCCCGTAGTCGGAGAGGATCTTCTGGGAGCCCATCTCCACGTAGGTGTAGCTGATGGGGTGGACGCTGACGACATGGTCGTCCCCGATCTCCGCGAGCGCTGTCGACACGGTCTGGTCGAACCTGTCCTGACCGACCTCGCGGCAGTCGAGGCGCCGGATGCTCCGGATGCGGAGGTGTCGAGCACCCTCCTTCGCCCCGGTCTTGGGCGGGTTCGGGTCCTTCCTGATGAGGGGTTGGACGGGGTTCTGGCTGACCGGGACGGCGAAGTGTTTCCCCTCGCGCGCGGCGGCGGAGGCCTGCGAGGCGAGGCCGACCTTCAGGTTCGAGGGATCGGGTTGCGGGATGGACAGCGTTCTCGAGCAGGAGGGGCAGGGGATGGATTCCCCGGCGGCACTCGATTCCACCTCGAGCTCCTGTTGGCAGCCGGGGCATTTGAAGACGATGTCCATGGTCGTCGTGGAGGGTGCGTGGGTGCGGTGACTGGATCGGCTCGGAGGCGGAGTCCCTGGTGTGGCCCGGGGCTCACTCCCCTGCCACGCGACGGATCTTGGCGCCGAGCTTCCGGAGCTTCTCCTCCATGCGTTCATAGCCACGGTCGAGGTGGTAGATCCGGTGGACCTGGGTCTTCCCCTTCGCCGCGAGCCCGGCGATGACGAGGGCGGCGCTGGCCCGGAGGTCGCTGGCCATGACCGGGGCGCCGCTGAGCGGGAGGCCTCCCTTGACGATCGCGTTCGGGCCCTCGATGGCGATCTCGGCTCCGAGCCGCATCAGCTCGGCGACATGCATGAACCGGGATTCGAAGATGCGCTCGGTGATGACGCTGGTGCCCTGGGCGAGGCACATGAGGGCCATGAACTGGGCCTGGACGTCGGTCGGGAACCCGGCGTAGGGCATGGTGGTGACGTCGCAGGGCTTCAGCCGACCCGGACGCGTGACCCGGAGGGTGCCGGCCTTGCGTTCGATCTGGACGCCCGCCTCACGGAGCTTGTCGATGACGGCGGCGAAGTGGTCGGGCCGGGCCCCATGGATGAGGACGTCCCCACGGGTGGCCGCGGCGGCGCAGATGAAGGTGCAGGCCTCGATGCGGTCGGGGATGACCTCGTGGTCGGTGCCGTTGAGGCGGTCGACCCCGGTGATGGTGAGGGTCGGGCTGCCGATCCCCTGGATCTTGGCGCCCATGGACACCAGGAAGTTCGCGAGGTCGGTGACCTCGGGTTCGCAGGCGGCGCTCTCGATCACGGTCACTCCGGTGGCGAGGGTGGCCGCCATCATGATGTTGGCCGTCCCGAGCACGGTCGGCCCGGCGCGACCGCCGAGGAACACCGTGTTGCCCCCGAGTCGGCGGGTGGAGGCGTTGATGTATCCGGACTCGACGGTGATCCGGGCCTTGAGGGCGCGGAGCCCCTTGAGATGGAGGTCGATGGGACGGGTTCCGATGACGCAGCCGCCGGGAAGCGAGACGCGGGCCTCGCAGCAGCGGGCCAGGAGCGGGCCCAGGATGCAGATGCTGCCGCGCATCTTCCGGATGAGCTCGTAGTCGCCGAACCCACGCACCTTGGCGGCACGGACGGTCACCGTCCCCTTCTCGAACTTCGTCTCCGCCCCGAGGGACTCGAGGATCTGGAGCATGAACCGGACATCGCTCAGTTCAGGAACCCCGCGGATCCGGCAGGTGTCGGGGGTCAGCAGCGTCGCCGCCAGGATCGGGAGGATCGCGTTCTTGGAGCCGCTGATGGTGACTTCGCCGTGAAGAGGGCGTCCACCCTCGATGAGAAAGCTGTCCATGGATCGTGTGGGTCGGCCCGGGGTCGGCCGGAGGGCTTGGACATCCGCGCCAGGCCCCCCATCAACCCCGCGGCCGCGCGACGATGAGAACCCGATCCCTTCCGGACAAGTCTTTCTCGATGGACTCCTGCTGCCAGCCGGCGCCCCGGAACAGGTCAGCCACCGGTCCCGCCTGGCCGTCGCCACATTCGAGGAGCAGGGGACCCCCGGGTCTGAGCCACGGCAGCGCCGTCCGGGCCAGCTCCCGGTAGCAGTCCAATCCGTCCGGTCCGCCATCCAGGGCCAGACGCGGGTCGTGATCCCGGACCTCAGGGTCGAGCTCCTGGATCTCCGCTGTGGGGATGTACGGCGGGTTCGAGACGATCAGGTCGAACTCGGTCGGGGATTCCCCCAACGCTCCGAAACCCGATCCCTCGACGAAGCGGATCCGATCGGCGAGTCCCTGGGCGATGGCATTGGCGCGGGCGATCCGCAGGGCGTCGGCCGAGGCGTCCACCGCCGTGATCCGTGCGGCGGGCACCGCCTTGGCGAGGGACAGGGCGAGGCATCCGGATCCGGTCCCCCAGTCGAGGGCCCGGGCGGGCGATGCAAGGGCGGCAAGCCGTTCGATGGCCAGCTGGGCGAGGACCTCGGTCTCGGGACGGGGGATCAGGACGTCCCGGTTGACATGCAATTCGAGGTCGAGGAAGGCGGTCCAGCCCGTGATGTGCTGGAGGGGTTCCCGACTCTCACGACGGGCGATCAGGCGCTCCCACTTGCCGGCCTGGGAAGGCGTGAGGGGTTCCGCCTGCCGCAGCCAGACCTGCAGGTGTGGGACATCCAGCAGGTGTCCCAGCAGCAGTTCGGCGTCGAGCCGGGCGGAGTCGATCCCCGCCTCTTTGAAGCGGGCCTCGGCGCTCTGGATGGCATCACGGATGTTCATGGTCGGACAGAGGGGCCGCCCAGGGAGGCCCATCGGGGCGGAGGGTGGGGCGGCATGGTTCGGACTGTCTATCCCGTCCTCGTCCACCCAAACGGTGCCCTCGCTCGTCTTGTCTGCTGCGTCGCGCCTCTGCGCGGGTCCCTGCATCCGGGTCCTCATCGTTGACGGAAGGGGTTGAGCGTTCGGTCCTGGAGGCCGAGGATCCCCTCGATGTCCGCCTCACCGGATCCCCGCCGTCGCCATCGGATCGTGCCGATGCTCCCCGTCCGACACCTTCCCAGGTCGATCCCCTTCTATCGGGCGCTCGGGTTCCAGGTGCTGCAGGAGCGGGAGGACTGGGGTTGGGCCCAGCTCGCACTCGACGACTCGCGGATCATGCTGGACCAATCCATCTTCCATGCGACGCAACGCCCGTCGTCCTCGGTCCTCTACCTGTATCCCGAGGACATCGAAACCTTCCACGCCGAGGCGCGGCGCCAGGGACTGCCGGTTCCGGATCTCGAGACGACCTTCTACGGCATGCGGGAGTTCCGGATCGAGGATCCCGACGGCAACCGACTCTGGATCGGCCAGGCCACGGAGTGAAGGGCCAGGGCCCGATGCCGGTTCAATGCCGGAAGTGCCGGTGACCGGTGAACACCATCGCCACGCCGCGCTCGTCGGCCGCCGCGATGACCTCGGGGTCCCTCATGCTGCCGCCGGGCTGGATCGCCGCCGTCGCCCCCGCCTCCGCCGCGGCGATCAGGCCGTCCGCGAACGGGAAGAAGGCGTCCGAGCAGACCACGCTGCCCTTGAGCGACAGTCCCGCCTCGCCCGCCTTCCAGACCGCGATCCGGCTCGAATCCACCCGGCTCATCTGCCCCGCCCCGACCCCCAGGGTCCGACCGAGGCCATCCGCCGGATCCGTCCCGACATACACGATCGCGTTGGACTTGAGGTGCTTCACCACGCGCCATCCGAACTGCATCGCCCGGAGCTCGTGGGCGGTCGGTGCCCGTCGGGTCACCTGTCGGAGATCGGACTCGGCGGTCCTGCGGAGATCCCGCTCCTGCCAGAGGTAGGATTCCGCACCGACACTCCGCACATCCACCGGCGAGGCGGTGGCCGGATTCCGGAGGACCTTGAGCAGGCGGAGGTTCTTCTTCTGCTGGAGCAGGGCCAGGGCGTCGGGGGTGAAGCCCGGGGCGATGATCACCTCGCTGAAGATCTCGGCGATCGCCTCGGCACACGGGAGGTCGAGCGGACGGTTGACCGCGATGATGCCGCCGAACGGTGCCTGACGGTCGGTGGCGAAGGCCTTGTCCCACGCCGAACGCAGGGTCGTGCCCTGCCCGACACCGCATGGGTTGGTGTGCTTGAGGATGGCCAACGTGGGGGGCTCCTCGCCGTCGAATTCCCCGATCAACGCCGCGGCGGCAGTGAGGTCGAGGATGTTGTTGTAGGACAGCTCCTTGCCGTGGAGCTGCTGGAAGTAGTCCTGGAATGGCCCATACAGCGCCGCCTTCTGGTGGGGGTTCTCGCCGTAGCGCAACGGTTGGGCGAGCGGCACCCGGATCTCGAGGGTCGCAGGGGCCGCAGGGGTCGGTTCGGCCTTGCCGAGCCCGAAGGCGCCTGTGAGGTGCCGGGCGATCGCCGCATCGTAGGCCGCCGTCCGGGCGTACACCTTCGTGGCCAGCTCCCGCCTCAACTCCAGGGTGGTCCCCCCCTTCGACGCCACCTGCTCCGCCACGCGGGCGTAGTCCGCCGGATCCACCACCACCGTCACAAACTCATGGTTCTTGGCGGCGCTCCGCAGCATGGAGGGTCCGCCGATGTCGATGTTCTCGATGGCATCGTGCAGCGAGACACCCGGCTTCGCCACCGTCTGCTCGAAGGGATAGAGGTTCACCACCACGAGGTCGATCGGCGGGATCCCATGCTTCTGGGCCGTGGCCACGTGCTCGGGATTGTCCCGGAGGTGCAGCAGGCCCCCATGGACCTTCGGATGGAGGGTCTTGACCCGCCCATCCAGCATCTCCGGGAATCCCGTGTAGTCTCCCAGCTCGATCACCGACAACCCCTCGGCCTTCAACGCCTTCGCGGTGCCACCGGTCGAGATCAACTCCACGCCCGCCTGGGCGAGGGTCCTGGCAAAGGGCACCAGACCGGTCTTGTCGGAAACGGAGAGGAGGGCGCGGGCGATCTTCGGCATATTCGAGGGCGGGAGGCTCCGCAACACCCCCGGAGACCGTCAACAACGGATGATCCGCGCCCGCTATCCCCTGCGCTCCGCGCCCTGCGTTCCGCCGTCGGTCCGACGCGCGAAATAGAGCGCGCTGGCGAGCAGGCAGACGGTCCCCAGCACCGACATGAACCAGGTGAATCCCGTGAAGAACCCGAACCGGGACAGCGAACTGGCCGCCAGATCCTTGTAGAGCTGCACCCCAACCGACCCCGTGTACCCGATCGCATCCGCCAGGTAGATGGCGAACACCGCCGTCCCCACGGCACGGGTCGACGCCATCATCCGCTCGAACAACACCGAGCCATACGGTACATACGCGAGGTACGAACCCAGGCCGGTGAGGGTCATCCACCAGAACCCGCTGATCCACCCGAGGTGCAACAGCAGGGTCGAACCGCCCAGGAGGATCAGTCCACCTGTCATGATGGCGAAGGCCGCCAGGAGTCCACGACGGTTGTCCTTCACGAGGTTCAGGAGCGCGAGCACCCCCATCACCCCGAAGGTCACGATCGATTCCGCGCGGGAGATGATCGTCTTGTTGTCTTTGTAGGGGTAGCCGAGGCCGTCGAAGATCTCGACCTGGTAGTTGTCGCGGAAGTCGCGGTAGGCGGTGAGGAAGAAGTAGGCGACGCAGAGAAGCGCGAGCCCGAGTCCAAACTGCCGGACGAACGCCATGCGGTCCGCCCCCTTCATGGGTTCGCGCTCCGCCCGCGCGGCGACGTCGGCGGCGTTGGGACGCGGCAGCTGGTTCAGCACCCAGACCGAGGCCAGGAACACCGGCAGGAAGTGGAACCCCGCCACCGCGGGCATCCACCCCTCGCTGACCTTGCCCAATGCCCCAGCGATGGCGGCGCCGATCACAGGGACCTTCGCCCACCCCGCGGCCACGGCACCCTCCATGAGGGCCCGACCGAAGTCCTTCACCACCCCGCTGGCCAGGATGTAGGAGAGGCTCAATCCCGTCAGCAGGACCTCCGAGGTGCGGCGGCCCTCGAGGTACCAGACCACCAGTCCCCAGACCATGCCGAGGGGCACGCCGTTGAAGAAGATCGCGACCACCTTCCAGCCATTGGGCAGCAGCCCGTACAGGACCAGTGACGCCTGGGCGATGCCGATGAGGATCAGCAGAAGGGTCGCGCGACGGGCCGGGGTGACCTCGGAGCAGACCTTGATCCCGATGTACTTGGAGAGCGCGTAGCCGATGATCTGGCTGATGACGATGGCGGTCTTCAGTCCGACCGCCGTGCCGAGGAAGAACTCGCCCTCGAACTTCGCCGCGGCGAAGGGCTTCCGGAAGGCGTACATCGCGAAGTACGTCGAGAACGCCGCCGCGATGGCCACCGCCACGAAGACCGGGGAGGGGGCGCGTTCCAACCAGCGGGTGAACGTGGAACCACGACCCGGGACTGGGCTCGGCGAGGACATCGGGACCCAGAAGACCCGGTCGACGTGGTCGACGGCAAGCCGACAGTATCGGAGACGCTCTCGGTCTCAGGGCCTTGGGGCTTCACGGCAGATGCCGCAGGGTCAGCAGGGTGATGTCGTCCGACTGTTCCGCCCCCCGGGCGAACTCTCGCACGGCCTCCACCATCGCCCGGTTGAGCAGCTCGGCACCCGTCCTGCCCTGCGTCCCGGCCACCGCGAGGAGCCGTTCCTCCCCGAAAAGCGCCTCCTCCGGATCCATCGCCTCGGTGACGCCATCGGTGTACACCAGCAGGGCGTCGCCCGGAGCGAGGTCGAGTTCCTGCTGACCGAACTCCGCCTCCTCGAACATGCCCAGCGGAATCCCCCCCGGGGGCTCGAGCACAGGAGTCCCGCTGGCAGGGATGCGCACCGGCGGGTTGTGCCCCCCCTGTCCATACACCACCCGACCCGTCCGGGTGTCGACCAGGCCGACGATCAGCGTCACGAACAGGCTCGCCGGGTTCTCGGCACAGAGCAGCGTGTTCACCCGCTGCAGGATCTCGGCCGGTGGACGCCCCGGAACGGTGATGGCCCGGATGAGGGTCCGCGTGACGGCCATGAAGAGACCCGCCGCAACCCCCTTGCCCGAGACATCCCCCACCACGAAGGCGTACTCGCGATCCCCGACGGGAAAGAAGTCGTACAGGTCCCCGCTCACCTCCTTGGCGGGATCGAGGAGGGCATGGATCTCGACCCGCGGCGCCTGCTCGCGGGTCGGGAAGACACCGGGGAGCAGTCCCGCCTGCATCTGGCGGGCGAGGTCGAGGTCCCGCTGGATCTGGGCCCGCTCGAGGGCCGCCTGGCTGGCCCGGATCCGGACCAGCGCCGCAGCCACGAGCCCGGCGAAGTACTCCATCATCTCCTCGTCCTGCGTCGTGAATGCAGGTCTGCCGACCGGATTGAGGAACTGGATGACCCCCAGGCATTCTTCGCCATCGAGCAGGGGCGCGGTCAGGACCGCTCGGGTCTTCCATCCCGTCTGCTTGTCGGCCTTGGAGAAGAACCGGGGGTCCTTGTCGACGTCATCGACCCGGATCAGCCGCTTCTCCTGCATGGCGCAGCCCACGATGCCGGCACCCTTGGGGACCCGGATGGTCCCCAGGACCGGTGCGCTGTCGCCACGGGCGGAATGGATCACCAGTTCCCCGGTCTGCGGATCCGGCAGGAAGATCGAGCAGGCCTCGACCTGGATCCATCCGCGGCTCCGCTCCAGGATCCGGACCAGAAGTCCATCCAGCCTCGCCTCGCGGCTGATCTCCCCGGCCAGACGCAGCAAGGCGCCATAGCCTGTCCCGGTGCCCGTCTGATCGATTCCATCCGACATGTCCGGGAGGGTGCTCCGCGGCGGTCCGGCTGTCAGAGAGATTCCTCACGATTCCCAGATCGCCCCGCCCCGGCTCCACGGTTGCCCGGATCGCACCCCACGGTAAGGTCTACCCGTGGTCCATGATCCCTCCCTCGATGCGCTGATCCAGAAGGTCTGGGACGGCGGGCGCATCGACCGCACCGAGGCCCGCCGCCTCCATGATCTGCCGCTCACGGAACTCGGAGCCCTGGCCGACCGACGACGACACCTGCTCCGCCAGGAGGCCCACGGCGGGCGCGGCAACCAGATCGTCACCTACATCGTCGACCGCAACATCAACTACACCAACGTCTGCAACGTGTACTGCAAGTTCTGCGCGTTCTGGCGTTCGGAGAAGGATGCGGACTCCTACGTGATCACCCACGCGGAGATGGACCAGAAGATCGAGGAGACGATCGCTCTGGGCGGCAATCAGATCCTGATGCAAGGAGGGCATCATCCAAAGCTCTCCAAGCAGTGGTATCTCGACCTCCTGAGCCACATCCGGAGCCGATACCCGCAGATCAACATCCACGGCTTCAGCCCCAGCGAGTTCGTCCACTTCCAGGAGGTGTTCAACGAACCGGTGGAGTCCTTGCTCCGGCAGTTCGTCCAGGCCGGCCTCGGATCGGTCCCGGGTGGCGGCGGGGAGATCCTGGTCGACCGCGTCCGCCAGCGAATCGCACCCCTCAAGGCCAACACCTCCGAGTGGATGGGGGTCATGGACACGGCCCACAAACTGGGGCTTCCGAGCTCCATCACCATGATGTTCGGACACGTCGAGACCCTCGACGACCGGTTGGAGCACCTCGAGGTCGTCCGCTCGCAGCAGGATCGTTCCCTGGCCCGGCTCGCGGCCACTGAAGCCTCCACGGTCCCAGATGGGGATCCGATGGCGCAGGCCCGCGCCTATGCATCGGCGTTGGAGTCGGGATCCCTCCAGGGCGGGGCCTTCACCGCGTTCATCTGCTGGACCTTCCAGCCCGAGAACGCGGTCCTGAAGGCCAGCCCGTTGGGGTCGCACGAGTATCTCCGGACGCAGGCGCTCAGCCGGATCTACCTCGACAACATCCCGAGCATCCAGAGCTCCTGGGTGACCCAGGGCCTCGAGGTCGGCCAGGTGGCATTGAGCCATGGCGCCAACGACCTTGGCTCGATCATGATCGAGGAGAACGTCGTGAGTGCGGCTGGCACCACCTTCCGAATGACCGTCGAGGACATGCAGCGGCTCATCCGCGACCTCGGCTATGAACCCCGGCAGCGTGACAACGCCTACCGACTGGTGCAGGGGTGAGAGCCGGGAGGTTCAGGCAGGTCCGGCGCCCTTGTGACGCGGGTCTGAACCCTCCGCTCACTTCAGCAGCTCCAGCGCCGCCTCCGCCATCTTGGGTCCGGTGAGGCCATACTTGGCGTAGAGCTCCTCGGCGAGGTAGGCCGACTGGCCGAACTCACCCGGGATCGCGAGCGAACGGATCCGATGCGCGATGCCCGCCTGCGAGAGGGCATGCGAGACCTGGGCGCCCATGCCGCAGATCGACTGGTGATCCTCGATGGTCACCACGCGCCCCCCGCACTTGCGGACCGCGGCGCCGAGGGTCTCGAGGTCCACCCGGTTGATGAACGGGTTGTTGATGACCGTGGCCGAGCGTCCCTGCGCGGCGAGGAGCTTGGCCGCCTCGAGACACTTGCTGAAGAGCACGCCGGAACCGATCAGGACGACGTCGGAACCCTCCTGGATCACCTGGGCACGTCCCCACGGATAGGTGGCACCCGGGATCCACTCGACCGGGTAGTTCTCGCGTCCGACGAAGAAGATGACCGACTCGCCGTCGCGGCCGGCCTTGCGCTCCTCGGCGATGTGCTGGATGGCGTCGTACATGAACGACTCCGCCTCCTTGGCGCAGCTCGGGGCGATGACGATCGTGTGCGGGATGGGGCTCACCGCGGCGAGATAGGTGGTGGCCTGGTGCGAGGCGCCGTCGGCGGCGTCCTGGAACCCGACGTGCGAGAACATCGCGATCACGGGCGCCTGCGAGAGGGCGGCCATCGTGAGGGGCAGGTTGCCCTTGGTGACACCGAACTGGCCGAAGGTGTCCACGATCGGGATGTAGCCCGCCTTGCTGAGCCCGGCCCCGGTCGAGATCATGTTGGCCTCGGCGATGCCGACCTCGACGAAGTGGCCGGTGGCCTTCTGGAAGGTGCTGATGCCGGTCGAGCCCTGGACGTCGGAGCTGACGGAATACACCGGGTAGCCGTCCTTCGCGGCGCGGAGGGCCCCGGCGGCGAGACCGGCCTGGACCTTGTCCTTCTTGATCGCCGGAGCAGCAGGAGCCGGTTGGCTGGCGGCCGCGGCGGCCTTGGCCTTCTTCTCGTCCTCCTCGCGCTTCCAGTCGGCGTGCAGTTGTCCCGCCCAGGCCACCAGCTCGGCCGGGGCCGTGTCGCCCTGGTACAGCTCGGTGATCCAGTCCGGGATCTTCTCGCCGTTCGACAGCGGGAACCCGTGGCCGCCCGCGGAGTTCTCCACGGTGGCCTTGATCCCGTAGCCCTTGATGGTCTTGAGCCAGAGGCAGACCGGCTTGGTCGGATCCCGACGCGTGTCCGAGACCGCCGCCTCGAGGGCCTGGTAGACCGCGGCGAGGTCGTGACCGTTCTCGAGATGCCGCACGTCCCAGCCCAGGTCCTTCATGGCCAGGAAGCTCGGATGCATCGAGAAGGCGTCCTGGGTGATGCGTCCGGACAGCTTGGTGTCGTTGTCGGAGACGAGGAGCACGAACGGGTTGAGGCGTCCCTTGCCGGCGAGTCCGGGGATGGCTGCAAAGGCCTCCTTGGCCTCGCCCTCCATCGACGCGCCATCGGAGATCGTGACCACGGTGACGCGATCGCGTCCGGCGAGCTTGTCGCCGAGGGCGAGTCCCTGGGCCTGGGGCAGGGCGGAGCCGAGCGGGCCGTTCGAGAGCAGGACGCCCTCGGGGTTGATGTGTGATTCCCCGTGGCCGGTCAGCTTCGAGCGGATGGAGCGGAATCCCTTGAGGTCGTCGAAGGTCATGCCGTCGAAGCCGTAGTTGGCCCGCAGGGCGTAGAGGCCGTTCTCGGCGTGGCCGGCGTCGTTGACGAAGTTGTACGCCTCGTGCCAGGGGCGGCCCTGGGTCGCGAACATCAGGCCATGGATGGCCGCGTTCATCTCGGCGAAGGCGGCAGGTCCGCCCCAGTGGCAGGCGGCGCCCCCGACGACGGCATGGACATCCATCAGGGCGACGAGGGCCCGGGTGGCCCGGGGATCAGCGAGGACGACCTCCTGGCCGGCGGCGTTCCGGATTGTGACGGAGTATTTCGGGCGCCCAGCCGGGGTGGGTGCGAGCCGCGAGGGGACGTTCAGCGGGGTGAGGGGCGGGAGGTCGACTTTCGCGACCACGGAATTGTCGGCAGCCATGATGCAGGATTTGGGCACGGGAGGGATTCCCGTGAGCCGCGGAGGCTAGGCGACGCGATCCGGATTGGAAGCCGGTTTTGGGCAGGGCAACGGTGGAGCACCCGAGCCGTGGTGACCCGGTGCGTCGGCCCGCCTTGGACACGGTGACCCTCCTGGGGTGTCCTGCGTTTTGATCAGCGCAGCCGTCTCCGGAGGAGGGTTGCAGGGGTTCCTCGCATCATCATAGCCTCCGGGATCAGCGCGCTCATGATGTTTCGCCCCGCCAAGGAAGAACTGGCGCAGCTGGCCGACTTCCAAAAAAGGCTGCGGACCAGTCTGTTGGCGGTGGTCTGCACGGAGCTCCTGGGGGTGGCGCGACTCAAGCAGCAGGCCGGGGATGCCCAGGCGATCCGGTGGCTGGAGCTGCACGCGCAGGAAACGCGTGACGTGCTGAGGAATTTTCCGGGGGGGTTGGAGGTCAGCTCCGGCAACGGCACGTTCTTCCTGGTCTTCGAGAAGCCCTCGGATGCAGTCCGGTTCGCTCTGGAGATCCAGGAGCGCGTGACTCTGTTGGGGCGTAGGACACGTCAACTCCTGGAGCAGCGTGCGGCAGTGCATGTGGGTGAGGTGCTGGTGGAGGTCGTCGAGGGGTCTGATCGCCCCCAGGGCTTCAATGGAATCCAGGTCGATATCTGTCAGGCGGTCCTCTCGATCGCCGGGCCCGGGACCATCCTGTTGACCCGATTCGCACTGGAGAGCGCCCGCCAAGCCCTGAGGTCGCTCCCCGATGGGAAAACCTCGGATCTGGCATGGACCCATCATGGTATCTACCAGATCGAAGGGATCGACGAGCCGCTTGAAGTCGGGGAGGTTGCAAATCGCAGGGGACGCAATCTGGCCCCGCCGACGGGGAATGAGCGCGTGCGGAGGGTCCTTGTTGATGAGGGTTCCGCGACGGGGGCGCCGCCGCGGACCACGTTCGGCGAGCGGCTCAGGTCCTGGGGCGGCGATGATCGGACCATGGCCATCCGGGGAGGCATTCTGGTGGCTCTCGCCGGGATCCTGTTGTTGTTCTCCGGGATCCTGGACGCGTTGAGCTACGATCTGGGATTCCTGCTGCGTCGATCGAGGACCCCGGAAGGGATTGCGATCGTTGCCATGGACGATCGGTCGCATCGGGAACTCTCTCCCGACCCGAGCCGCCCCTGGGATCGAAGGGTCCACACCCAGCTTCTGGAGCGCCTGACCCGGGCCGGTGTCCGGGCAGTGGCCTTCGATATTCTCTTCGACTCCCCCAGCGCCCAGTCGATCTCCGCGCCGGGATTCGTTGAAAACCCCGTCGACCGCGGTCTCAGGGAGGCCATGACCCGGAACGGTCGGGTGGTGGTGGGGGCCAAGCTGCGGCCGGATGGTGTCGAGGCCCCCAGTCCGCTGTTCCGGAGTCCGGGTCGGTGGGGCCTTGTTGAGATCGCTTCCGGCTCGGATGTGATCCGGCGCCCGGTCCATGGATTCCAGGACGTGCCCCCGCTGGTCGAGGCCCTGGCGTTGCTGGTGGATGGGAAACCGCCACACCGCACGGGATCAGACTGGCTCAACTACTACGGCCCCCCGGGAACCATACCGACCTACAGCTATCTTTCGGCGCT
>Ga0315902_10002423_pt1 | contig 29028 bp, 11 predicted proteins | sample LakEriMetagenome_9_FD_203523 | JGI IMG/M metagenome (GOLD analysis project Ga0315902, IMG submission 203523) | Freshwater fungal communities from buoy surface, Lake Erie, Ohio, United States - Buoy 12 MA117 | ecosystem: Environmental > Aquatic > Freshwater > Lake > Lake biofilm | place: USA...
ACGTAGTCGGCAGGTGGGACATATCGAAGCAGTTTGGTGACAGGATCGAAGGTAATCGATCCGCCTTGAGCCGTCGTCTGGCTGGTCACACCTGCAAGCGTCACTACCTGGCTACTTTCACCAGGACCTGGCGAGAAGGTAGCCACTTCGGCGTTGACGTCGAATTCGCGGACCAAATTCTTGTAAGCAATCCGGTTGATGTCCTGAGCGATCGGGCCATCATTGACCGGTGCGACGGTGATGAAGACGGTACCTGAGCCGGTCAGAGGTGGAACACCATTGTCTTCAATCGAGTAGGTAAACGAGTCCTGACCGAAGAAGTTTGCGGGTGGCGTGTAGACTAGGTCGTTGCCATCACGCACCACGGTGCCTCCACGATCGGTGGTCTCGGAGAAGGATTTGAAAGTGATCGTCTGATCCCGTTCGGAAATCGCCGTTTCGGGACCAGGCCGGTCATTGGCCATCAAGCCGAAACTACCAGCCTGATCGAAGCCGGCATAGAGGCCGATGGCATAGCGAGCTACCGTGTCTTCCGTCGCGTTGACCTGGTCGTTTCCGACCACCGGTGGATCGTTGACTTCCGTGACGTTGATCGTCACCGTGCCGAGTGCCTGCTTGGGATCTGCGGCCCCGCCAGTGGTTCCATTGTCCTGCACGGTGTAGGTGTAGATGAACTGCCCGACGTAATCCTGGGACGGACTGTATCGGACTTCGTTGCCGATCAGCTGGATCGTCCCCGCACCGGTCGTCTGGGCCTGCACCGAGATGACGGTCAGCGTCTGGCTGCTTTCGTTAGGGCCGGCGCTAGAGCCATTGAGCAGATTGCTCGATGGCATCGTGAAGATCGTGTCTTCTGGCGTCGTGTAGGTGTGATCGATCACCGTCGGGCCATCGTTCACTTCGCGGATATTCACCGTCACTGTGGCCGTCGAAGACTCGCTTCCGAGCTTCCCGTCGATCATGGTGTACTCGAAGACAACACGCTGGGTCTGATCGGCCCCAGGGACATAGAACAAGGTGTCGTCGCTAGTGTCGGCCGTTCCCTTGTTATCCAGAGTCACCGTACCGTGACTTGGCTGGGTAAACGACAGGATCTGCTTCGATTCGCCCGCGTTGATGAAGTCATTGAGCATCACGTCGATGTCGATGCCAGCCGAATCCTCATCAATCGTCCGGACATCATCCACTGCGAACGGCAGGGTTGGCGGAATGACGAAGACGGCGATGTTGCCGATTGCCTCCAGGCCACCTTTGTCCCGGACCGTGTAAGTGAAGGTATCTTCGAGATTGACGGCGCCAGGGGCTGGGGTGTAATTGATCGACTTGCCATCAGCAGCAATCGTCACCGTGCCTCCCTTAGAGGGAGTTCCCACCGCAACAATCACCAGTTCGTCACCCGCATCCGGCCCTGGACTGTCGTTGGCCAGTGGGTCAAAGTTGCTGGTAAGTCCCGTCAAACCGACGGCGACAAACCGAGCCGAACCGGTGTCATCGACCACGATCGGTCCGTCGTTGACCGGAGTGATATTCAACGTGACCCGGCCGGTCGCTTCCGCGGGAGGTGTTCCGTTGTCGAGAATGGTGTAGTTGAAGAAATCCGGGCCGTTGTAGTTGGCTGGGGGTTGGTATCGGTACACCCCGTTGGAAAGGGTGATCGTACCGCCCTTCTCGGTCGTTGGATCGATCGATAGCAAGGTCAGCGTCTGATTCGACTCGTTGCTGGGACCTGGCTGGCTTCGGGAGAGCAGATCATTCGCGGCCCCTGTTCCGATCAGCGTCAGCGGCACATCTTCCGCGGAGGTGATGGGACCGGTGAACGGAATCGGCGCGTCGTTGACCGGCGCGACGTTGATCGTCACCGTGGTCGAAACCGTCTGAGGCGGTGTGCCACTGTCGGTGACCTGTGCAAGGAACCTCGCCGTGCCGTTGAAGTTCGCTTCCGGTGTGTAGATGATCGAACCGCTCACCACGCTGACCGTGCCAAAGGTCTGCCCGGCAATCGGAGTGGCAACCACCGAAGTGAAGGTCTGTGATCCTTCCCCTGGGCCCGGGCTGAAGATTTCGGTCGCCAAGATGCTGATGGCGGTATCTTCGTTGGTGGAGAAAGTGTCCTTGATCACTGTCGGTGCATCGTTGACCGGCGTTACGGTCAACGTCACAGTAGCCGTGCTGGTGTCCCCCAGCGCATTGGTGATCGTGTAGGTGAAAGTGGTCACCCCGGAAAAATTCGGGGCCGGGGTGAAGGTCACGTTGGTGCCGTTGGCTGCAAACGAAACCGTTCCACCGCCACCCGATGGCTGCGTCACCGACTGGATGAAGAAAGGAACACCGGTCAGGACGGTCGTATCGTTGGCCGTCACTGGAAGGATGGTCGGTCCCTGATCTTCCAGGATGGCTGGCTGACCGGAGATCGGGAAAGTATCGTCGTTGGCTGTGAGATTTTTGACCACCTTGAGCATGACGTTCCGCGGGAACGAGATGATCGATGGATCGACCTTTTCGTTTTCGCCGATCAGCAGCATCTCCGAAGTCGTGGCTCCCTCGCCGGTGAAGAAAACCGTCCCTTCTTTCCCTGCGGTAAACGTCGCTTCCCAAATTCGGTAGAACGCGGACGGATCAACGCCAGCAGGAAGGCTCAAGCCATTCAGACCCGCGCTGGTATCACGCAGCTTGTAGGTTGTCGGATTCACTCCAACATAAAAAGCCTGAGGGAACTGGTCATACTGAACCGGCTGGGCGGCGCCGGTCGGCGTCTTCATCTTGAAATCAAATGCGGCCAGGGTCACCTGGGAGGTGTTGGAGGGATCCGGGTTGGGGTAACCGGAAATCGAGAAATTCATCGGCGCGGTAACATTGCTATTCCGCTCGACGAACGTGCCCGACGCATCCACCATGATAGGATCAGGGAAGTTAGTCCGGGCCAAATCGTTAATGAACGTGATGTTGTAGTGGGTGAAGGCCTGTGTGCTGCTGTCCAGCCGCGCTACGCTTTCGACTCGCACATTGTTGGCACCGACACCTGGAAGATTGGCTACGGCGGTCTGAATGCGAGCCGCCAGTTCGGTCTTGTTGAGCGCTCCTGTAGTCGAGATCGGCATCTCGATGGGGGCTGTCTTACGAGCGTCCGGTCCGCTGCCGAACTGAATCGAGAACGTTCCCTGCTGGTAGACCCAGACCTTGCCAGTTTCCTTTGGAGGCGTCGAAATGCGGAGCAGATCGACCTCCGCCCATTCCAGCTCCACAATCTCGCTGGTGATCCCATTCTGGTTGGCGATCAACACATCATGAGCCACGTTGTAGAGCCCCAGTGGATCGATCGCACGAGCGTCTCTGGCTAGCACGCGAAGCTTGAACTGGGAACCTACGGAGGCTTGGTAGTCCGCGACACCGTTACCCGGAATCGGGTCGGGCAACAGCGCGCCATTCATATCCACAATCTCGTACTTCAGCTCGACGATTTCCCCAAGGCCTTCCCCGCGGTTCAATGCGTTGACCACCATCAGGGCGTCCATCGGGGTCAGCAGCATGTCGCCACTAACGTCCATCAGGGGCTGGCCCGAATTTCGATCGAAATTCGGATCGAGCGATCGTGGACCTTCGGAATTGAGCGAATTGACGACGTAGAGAGCATCCAAAGGAGTCACGCGGAAATCCCGCGTGACGTCCGGAGCAAAAATCAGGTTCTGGTGGGGAGACAAATCGGCCGCAAACAACTCGCGTCGCTCCAGACTCTCCACCTGCAGCATCTGGCCAAAACGGCGTTTCTGCTGCCGGAGCTGCTCCCCGCGATCGCAAGCTCGAACCCGTTTCTGACCGCGACGATCGTTCTGTCCGCTCATCGATCAACCCACCCTTGGGATAAGAGATAAGAGCCCTCGAAAGCTCTCCAAAACACCACATTGTCCATGCTGAACGGCGTGGCAACGGTAGTAAGCCACCCAGCTTCAGCTCTTCCTCCTCGCTCACGACGTGCCGCCGGGCGAAGAGTCCATCGTCTCAGTAAAAACATCGGGACTCCGACTGCCCTACCTTTGACAAGAGTTCCCTTCCTGGAACATCTTACCCATTCTTCCTGTTTTATCAGGTTCTGTGTAGGGCGTCGCACTATTTTTTTCGATGGCAGGAGTACGGCCAAAGTTCCCTAAAAATCGGTTGGAAGGGGTTGGGCGGTCTACAGCCGGTGGCGCCCGAGCCAACTGGCCAAGTATTCGGCTAGAGAACCGTCCACCAGCGATTGCCCCTGGGAAGAGATGGTCCGGTTGGATCGATGGGAACTTGGTTGCTCTTGGGGCAACCAATGGGAAGGAGATGCCATCAGCTGATCGACAGCAATCGCTTCGCTCTCCAGCTTGTTGCCAGCCACCGGAAGTTCGGAGAGCATGCGATTATCTGGCGTCTGACGGATCGAATCGACGCTTGGAGCTCCCAGTTCTCCTTCCCCCTGCCCACCAGACCCGTTGGCATTCAGGTAGTTGATCACCAAAAGGGCATCCAGCGGTGTCATCATCAGATCGCCGTTGACATCGATCATCGGGAGGTTGGTCAGTTCGGTTTGGGCCAGATTGATGGAACCGTAGCCGTTCAGCAGATTGATCACCAGCAGTGCATCGCGAGGGGTCACCGCCCCCGATTCATCGACGTCCGGGGGAAGCACTGCGTTCATCCATGGACTTCCGCGGAACTCCGCGCCGAAATCGACTTGGTTGACCACCTGCCCCGACTGATAGACAACCGTTTGCGTCCCGTTGGACGGGGAACTCCAAGCGAACCCTCCTCCCGGCAAGGTGACTCGCACTTGATAGCTACCGCTTGGGATCGCTTCAAAATGGTAAAAGCCAGAGCGGTCGGTGGTCGCGGTCACCAGGGGCCCATAGGAGACACGGTCGATCTTGATCGTGGTGTCTCCCTGGCCGCGAATCAGCACATAGTCGATCTCTTTGGATGGACGGACGATTTCCAGTGTGGTTTTCTGACCTGGTTTGAGAGATACGGAATCGGCCCGAGCGACCAGATTGCCGCCGTTCTGATAGGCCTCGATCCGAGCGATGCTGCCATCGCTTTCCCCCACCACGTCGACTCGTACCGCCTCGACCCGACTTCCGAACTGAGCCTTCAGGCGGTTTCCATCGCCCCCCCAACTGGTCACAAACCGATTCGACTTTACGGAAAAGTTGCTGAATACCTTCGTGCCGGTGGTGGCATCCGAATCGACCGCGACCCCCAGTCGTCCATCGCTGTCGATCCCAACCGACGAAAGAGTAACCCCTGGGAATGCATTGTTGTCGATCGCCCCTGTGGGCATCTGATCAGGTTCCAAAGTCTTGGTCCAACCCAGCGGTTGTCCGGTGCTAGAAAGGAGCTCGACATCCCATCCGCTCAGCGGCGACTCCTCACCTTCTGGAACACCATCTCGGTCTTGGTCCAGCCAGACAAAACCTTGTACTCCAGGCGACCACGTCGCCTCCGGTGGGCCGCTGAGGCTTCCCGTGAAGACATTGCTAGTCACCCCCGTGCGTGAATCGACCGCGCGGATCGATATCTGTCTAGCCCCTGCCGGGGCCACCCAACGCTGATCGATCGCTACTTGGTAGCCATTGGGCGAAGCACCAAGAACCCAAGGTCCATCATCCCAGCGAATCTCCACTCGATCGATCCGATTCAGCGTGATGTCGGACTGGAAGCCCGAGCTGTTCTGGTTGCGCAGGGTCTGGACTGCGGCGCTGCCAAGAAAATGATACGACTGAGTGACCGGGTCGAATCGACCTGAACCCGACAGGGAGTGAGGTACATCCATCACGTCGAATACGCCATCGCCGTCCGAGTCCTGCCAGCCAATCATCGCCAGCGTGCTCGGCGGGCTAACCAGCCGTTCGTACGCATCTTCCAGCATGTTTCCAGCCGTCATGATGCTGGGGGATTGCACAAACCCCGGAACGTTCAGGTCGATTGCATTCAGATTCTGCGTGTTGTAATAGCCGCGGCGCTGGAGGTAGTTGCCACCCCCAGAATACTCGTCGCGCGCCCAGAAGATGTGTCCAGCTTCATGAGCAAATGTCGAAGCGGGGCGAGTCGATGGGGAAACATAGAAAAGCCCGCCTGCGAAAGCAAAAGCTCGGGAGAATGTGCCACCCGTCTTGAAGGTACCCCCCTGCCCGTCCAGTGCATCATTGTCGGAATCGACGACAAAGATGGTGAACGACCAGTCGGCATTGAGTTTCTCACGCTGCCGTTGATTGAAATCCTTGATGTTGTCCTGGATTCCGTTGGCAGGTGCATACCCCACGCCTTCCAGGAAATCATTCACCCAGAACACATACTCGTTGGAAGTTCTGTTGATCGCTTCGTAACGGCTTGGTACCGGATTGACCGCATAGGTCGTGTCGTAGACAAACTCCAGGGAATGGACGTCGGTCTTGGTCGCAAGCAAATCGGTCCACCAGGAAAGCCCCGTTTCAATTTTCGACAGGACTTCGGTGATCTGAGCCGCAGACCAGTCTTCAGTGCTGATGTCGTTGGAAGGCTGACTAGTCGAGGGACCCATGCTCTCCAAAAACACAGGGGTCACTGCGACGCGACCTAACATGAACTCTGCTGTGTCCCGAGGCGTGGCGCCATAGGGGAGCACGGCCATCAAACGCCGCTCCTCCAGGGCCTCCAATTTCAGTCGGCGATGGATTCGTCGTTCTCGCATTAGCCCCGACTCCCAGCGGACAAACTTCCCGCAACCCCAACCCTTTGATGAAACGAAACCACGAAAAGCCATCGTGGACCCGTTGGTCCCAAATCTTTACGGAAGCGCTTCCTCGCTCCTCCAACATCGGCCTGCCTAGCACCACTTCCGGAACCGGTTTTCCGAATTCCTGGGAACATGCAACCTAGATTGCCTATTTTATCAATTCAGGGCGGTGAGCTTCCCGGGAATGCCGGACTCCGTTTGGATGGCGGCAGCGACCCGAAAATTCCTTCCTTCGGTCGGAAATCTCGACACCCCGCTTCTGGTTCCTATCGGGTCGCTCGCCGGACGCACCGGAAAGAGAACAAAAGCGGATGGAAAGCATGCTAGGCAAGATGAAGGTACCCCCCGCGGTGACAGAATCGAAAATCGTCACCAACGTGCGAGGCGACGATGCTGCCAGAGTCAGGAGTTGCCAGAGTCACCGACCGGAGCCAGGTCGCGCTGACCGCACCAAATAGAAACAGGCCGTGGCACCCGGCCACGGCCCGTTTGGTGGTTGATATCCTCTTTGCGGTCTAAGGATCGCTAATTCCAGAAATCCGGTTCGATCCCATCCCATTCGATTCGATCGGAAAGCTTCTGGTCCGTCTGATCGGATGCGAGCAGATCGAGCAGATCTTCGGTTTCGATCACGGCTGGATCGTCGAAGATCGATCCCCAGCTTGGTCCCATCGAACGCGGCTTGGTGACAAAGTCGGCCAGCGATACCGAGTGATCGGTTTTGCTTAGACCACGTGGGGTAGCTACCGAAGCCATCGTTTGGATTCCGACGCTTGAAGAAGCCGTCGGGCCACCGGAGGCTTGGCCGTTCTCGGGCATTGCCGTAGCCGACAGCCAGAGGTCGCCACCACCCTCACCTTCCGCTTCCCCTTCGCCACTGCCTGCATTGAGGAAGTTGATCACCTGAACAGCATCCAGTGGCGAGATGACTCCATCGCCGTTGACGTCCAGGTAAGGAGGCATCGTCATCGTCGGTGGCACCGTCAGGATGGTGGTACCGAAGGCGTTCAGGTAATTGATGACTTGCAGGGCATCGATGGGCGAAATGAATCCGTCGCCGCTGACGTCCAGGCGGTTGTTAGGATTCTGATAGGGATTGGCGCGGAGAGTAATCTGCCAATCTTCGACTTCCCCATCCGTAGCGGCGCCGATTGGAGAATCAATCGGAGTGCTGGCGAACCGGAATCTTGCGAAGGTCGTTCCCGCAGTCGCATTGGCGGGGATTCGGATGGCAGGGAGGTTGTTGACGCCGTTAACCAGTTGGCGGCCCAGGAAAATTCTCTCCTGGTTGTTCTCAAACTGTCCGTCGCCATCGAAGTCGATCCAGGCGGTCAGGAAGCCCTTCTGGGTCGGGGTGATGCCGGTCGTCTGAACGACGATCTGGGTGTTGAAGGCGACGTAGATATCGCTATCCCATGTCACCCCATCATCCAGGTCTGCATCGATCAGGCGAGCATCCCCATCGACCGTGTTGGTGGCACCCAGAGAGAATCCTGCAACCACCGTGTGTCGGGGACCGTTGCTGCTGTTCTTGGTTGGATACTTTGGATCGGCAGCATCGCCGTAATCGAGTCCTTCACCCAACTGGATCACCACTTCGGTCGAGCCATCGATCTGATTGGCGCGAATCGGATTGCCCGCTAGGTCGGCGATCGGGGAGACCAGAGCGGCACCTTCTCCAGCGACCCCATTGGCACCCTCGATCAGCAGTCGATCTCCGAAGCGGGTGATCGAGACTCCTGGGATGTTGGCGGCTTCGATCGCTGCTTCCAGTACCGCAGCCAGTTCGCTGCCACTGGTGAGGGTCGACAGGTCGACTGGCACTGCATTGGAGGCAGGTTCACCGGGAACTCCTACAATCGTCAGCACCGACGTGCGCAGGTCGATGGTTGTGTTGGCATCGCCTCCAATCGCCACGAATCCGCCGCCGGTGTTGACCGGGCTCAAGCCCAAGCCAGAACCGGAGATTGCCGACACGATCGATGCAGCCAAGCCGTCGACCGACATCGTTGAGGTGAATGGAACTGGGCGATTTCCACTGGTGACTCGGCCGTTGGAGTCAAATTCGAAGGTAGCTGTTCCGCCGTTGCCAAGGGTGATCGAGAAGATCTGGCCGTCGACGATGCCGTCGAATTTGCCTGCCTTGGTCGGAATCTTCAGCCCAAAGCCAGGTTGAACGCCAGGAGTACCCGCAACAATCAGTCCACTGGTGTCTGGAAGCAGGCTTAGCGTCCGGGCTCCCCGAATCTGAATCTTCCCATCTCCCAGGCTGGATGCCGACAGTTGCAGCGGCGTGGTGAGGATTGCCGAGACGGTCTTTTCAGCCACTGCCTGAGCGTTGTCGGTGGCCAAGATTGCGATTCGATTGGCGCCCACCGAGACACGGTTGTCAAAATCGTACTCGAAGATCAACCGGCGTGTGCCATCGTCGAGAGTGAACTGGTTGCCATCCTGGATCGTTACCTTGTTCTCGCTGTCGAATGGGACCTGAACCTGGTAGCCCAGGTCGAATTCGAAGACGTGGATTTTGCCGGTGGAATCGACGATCGATACCTGGGCACCATCCACATAGGATTCCGGCGAACGGACCTGGATACCGCTTTCGCGATTGTTGAGGAACCGGATGGTGTAGACGGCGTCACTGGCCCAGATCCCAGCGATTGGGGTCAGTCGAATGATGCCGTTGGTGGTGTCGTAGGCGAATCGGTAATCGCGGCCGTCCACCAGCGGTTGACTATTCTTGTAGACCTGCACCGCGGCGGAGGTGACCGTCTTGGGGTCGATGCCTGTGCCTTGAGCCAGCGCCGTCTGCTGCGAAGAATCGATCAACTGGATATCGAAGAACTTGGCGGAAGTCTTCACCAGTTCGACGATGCCTTCGTCAGGGTTCAGGTCCAACCCGGTGGTGTCGTTGTCGAGCGGTCGGAGGACGAAGGCCATCGGTCCAACAAAGTCCGATCGGTCGGTGGCCCCACGATCCTTGAAAACGTTGTCTCCCAGGCCATTGGGCGTATCGACCGACGGATCGTCGATGCGAGGCAGTCCGTTGATGTCCAGGTCTGGTGCTTTGATCGGCGAGACCTGAAGTCCAAGCGGTTCCTTGACCGCCACTAGGCTGGCGCGATCCTGCAGCGAGTCGATCGACGCATCGATGATCGGAGCCCCTGGGCTGGGATAGAAGTTTCCAGCGACAGGATTCAGGAAGAGCGTTCGATTGTCCGCGACCAAGGAAGCAAACTGCCCGACTGTTGCAACGCCACCGGTGTTGGCAGAGTTCCGCTGGAACGTCGTGCCGCCGACGACAGTGGAGCTGCTGGATGCATCGATGGAAAGCCCCGTGGTGCTGTTGACCAGGATGTTGTTGAGCAGCGTTGGGCTGGCACTGTTCCGCACGCTAATTCCAACACCACCTGCAGTGTACCGTTCACGTGGTGAAGAGCTGATCGCACCGATCGCGTCGATGTCCGCACCGACACTGTCGCCGGTCGTTGCGCCCTGGTTGGGATCGTCGGTGATGCGAACATACTCGAGCCGCTCACCCGTGCTGATTCCGAAGGCATCCAGGTCGATCGTCGACTGCGTACCACTGATCCGGCCGACAGATCGGTAGGTGAGGCCATCGGAGGAAACTTCGACCGTTGCTTCTTCGCTGACTCCCACTTCACGTATGTAGAGATCGGGGGTGGAGTCGCCGGAGGCGACCAGAAGGTTATCGCTGAAGCGAATCACCAATTGGCCTCCCCGCCCGAGGCTTACTGCACCTTGGTTCGGTAGCGGCTCTAAGTTCCCCACAAAGTTAGGCACTCCTAGAGCGACATCGGGATCCTGAAGTCCAATGATCGGGGCAGGCCCACTGGCGAACAGCGGGTTGTAATTGGAAACCACATCGCCGAACGACTGCGTTCCCATCTCGAAGTAGATCCCCTGGATCACCTGGGGATCGGCTGAGGCATCCAGGCCTACGGCGCCACCGACGATGGTGTTGTTGACAATCCGCGCGAACGGAACGGGTGCTGCGATCGCGGGAGCCGCCGCGGTATCTCCAACGATTTCGATACCACCGGATCGGTTGAACAACAGTTCGTTGTTGACGATGACCGCTCCAGGGATCCAGCGATCGCTGTTGAGCACCACGGTGTTGCGAACCGAACCGGGATTAGGAGCACCTGTCACCGGATCACGAGGTCCGGAGGCAACGCGAATGCCAAACCCTTCGGAATTGGTGATGCGAGTGCTGTCGATGACCACCTGCCCCTGGTCGCGATGGCGATTGCGGTCGCCATTGCCCCGAACCACGATCACCTCACCGGAGCTGAAAGGAATCTGCACCGTGGGCGATCCAGAAAGCACCAGCGTGTCGCTGGTGGCGCCATCCAGGTCTCCGTTGACCATGGTGGCGGTGGTTTCCAGCATCGATTGCACCAACGGGCTGTTGATCACATCGCGTACCGCTGCCGCCATCTGCTCGGCCGTAAACGGCCGGCGTCCTAGGATCGGATCGACAATGGAGCTTTGGAACGGAATGGCAACGTGACCGGGGGCGACGCCATTGCCGACATCGGTGTTGTCAAATTCGAAGGTGACGGTACGAATACCATCGGAAATCGTCATCAGAGCGCCGTCGGCCATCTGGCTACCGTCCACCAAGCGGAGGTTCACCCCGTCCGAAAGACGCTCGTTGACACCAAACGCATCCACCAGAACGATCTGGCCATCGTCGGTCGGAATCCCGTAGTTTTCACCGTTGCGGACTTCCAGTTGGTATGGTCCAACCTGAATGCCGGTGACCCCAGCTGGGTTGGCGACAAAGTCGGTTCCAACCGACGCATTGAGTACCACCTCACCTCGCTCGGCCATCCCGATGATGAAGTCGTCCAGATACAGCCCTTCGATCGCGTTGTTCTGAGCCCTCAGGGCGGGACGATTGAATGGGTTGGCGATCGAGTATTCCGAGAACAGGTCTTCTGGGCGGCTGCTAGTCAGGCCGAATGGGCCAGAGTTGGACACCGAAGAGCCGGTCAGGTCGATCGAGTCGCCTCGTAGCGGATAGGCTGCAAGCGATCCCTTGGCAAGCGAATCGGCCAGAGCTTTTTGCACCGCTTGGGCAACTTCCGCGCTCGTTGCATCCCGTGCGATCGGTACCGGGAAACCGGTCGTCCCGGCAGTTCCGTCCACCAGGATCGATGATCCTGCCGAAGCGGAAATGTCGTAGGCACCGTTGAGCTGGATGACACCGCCATCCAGGGTTGCCGTGAAATTTCGTTCCACTTCGATCGTCAGCGAGTAGGTGCCGGTCGACCCGCCCGATCCAGCAGTGCCCAGAACAACGGGACTGTAGGTGTTGTTGGAGGCTGCCGAGACACCGATGTAGTAGATGCCGTCTGCAGGAGCGGTGAAGGTGATCTGGGAATCGGAGGTGCCGCCGAAGTCATTGTTGGCGGCAAGTTGCCGTCCCGTCGCGTCGAAGACACGCAGGAAGGTGTCGAGGTTTGGTACTGCCAGTGCAGCAGTTGCTGTGACCGTCAAGCGACCACCCGACTGCATCTCGATGCGAACCAGATCGACATCTCGATCCGGGGTGACGGCCAGAGTTGGATTGTCGCCGATCACCCCGCTGCCGGAGATGATCATCGAACGTCCGTCGGCTGCAGAGATCACCGCGGTGGCGATCGAATCGTTCTGGCGTACCAGTTCATCCGAGAAGTTGATACCCGTGATGACTTCCGGTGCGTAGGTGGCGGTCTGGATCGCAAACCACAGCCTCTGCGCGATCAGTGCCGCCGATTCGGTAGGACTGAAGTTCACCACCACGCCGGTGGCAGGCGGGGTTCCAGTGCCATCCCAGAAGACGAACTGAGTTCCTTCGATCGTGACCGACTGGCCGTTGATGATTGCGGAGCCGGATGGGACGATCAGGGAGCTTCCCATTTCGATTTCGAATGTCTGGCCGCCAACCACGAAGGTGTCGCCATCGCGGAGTTGCGATCCAGCGACCATGCGAATCTCTGGACCACGGCCTCCCTCGCGGCCGAAGCCGAAACCACCAGCGGTGCTGAACTCGAACCGCAGCCTCAGATTGCTCTGACCTGCAAAGTCCGACAGATCGACCCGCGCCTGTCGCCAGGTGGCCGTATTGTCGAAGGCTTCCTGTGTCTTATCCGAACCGCTGAGCAATGGGTCAAACTCATCGTCGGCAAACCCTGGACCTCGGTCGCTGTTGTTGGTCGTCAGAAGCGTCCAGTTCCCGGCATCATCGGCGATGTAGACGCGGAAGGAATCCCGCATCACTTCGATATCGTTCAGATCGCTGTTGGCATTCTCGGTCTGCAGGAAGTAATTGAAGTAAAGCATCGGCATGTCGCTGGAAGCAACCCCCGACAAACTGAAGCTCTTGGTCTCCAGAACCCCAGCCGCTCCCCCAGGGAAATTCAACGAGTTGCGGATCGTAGGATCGGTGACCTGCGTGTAGCGGGCGTTGCCATGAGAACCGTTGAACGGATCCTCAAAGCCAAAGTACCAGCTGAGCCCACCGTCGCTGGCGGGGCGACTGCCGTTGGGTGTGGCAGGCAGGCCGTGACCGGCATCTGCCGATCGATTGGTCGACTGATGCCACAGGTTGTAATCGAGCGTCGAGAAGGAAAGACCGTTGATTCCAAACAGTCCAGTGTTGATGCTGGTCGCCCCATTGGCAAAGACTGGCTGCAGCACACCCTGGGTATTGAATGCCCAGATGCGTCCCTGGCGGTCGGTACCAAAGAGCAGATTCGCGAACCGGCCGTTTGCTAGATTGCGCGGGCCAGCGGTAAGCCCCGTGAATTCGATCCCCAGCAGATCGGAAGAGCCGGTCACGTAGGTGCCGGTCTGTCCACCGCCGGCGCCAAATGTCTCGGTCGGGCTGTTGACGCGATAGAGACCACCAGCATCGCTGACCGCAAACATCACCCCATTGATCACCGCGATCCCGGTGACGTCGCCACCAGGCGCCAGATCGGCGGCCTTCAGGGGTAGAGTCGGAACGCGGGTTGGGGAGGTATCGATCGATGCATTGCTGATCACCACATCGCGACCACTGGCGCTGGCGGTGATCCCAGAGATTGCTGCCAAGTTGATTGCCTGGGCAGTTCGAATCGCGATCGTCTCAGCTGTGTCCTCTGCCAGGAAAGCAATGGCGATCGCACCACCGCTGACCGAACCGTTGGAGCCCAGGTCCGTGGCGACCCCGCGGCTGACCAAAGTCCCAAAGGTTCCCACCGTGGCGCCGCTGAAGTTCAGTCGGTCGCCGTCGTATCCAATCGTCACGCTGGAAGGCATCGCGCTCTTGAGTGCTGCGACGAAGGCGTCTTGGTCCATCGTATCCTGGTAGGAGACCGGTATCGCACCAGCACTGACTCCCAGATCCCCGCTGATTTGAATCCCGGTGCCTACAACCGCCATCCCCTGAGTGCTGCTCTTTCCGGTCACCGAGATGCGACCGGTCCCTGAAATGTTGCTGGCTTTTGCACTAAAGCCCGCCTGATTGATCGCCGTTACCAGGGCGTCGACCATCTGAGCTCGGGTGAATGCGTTGGTGATCGGGACCGAAATATGGGATGGATTGACAAGCGAACCATTCTTGTCGAACTCAAATGTCCGGGTCACCCCTGGAATCGCTTCGTCGGTAATCCGGACCGTCGCCCCATCGCTGACCCCCAGCCCACTGGTCGCCGAGATGACCAGAGTCCCACCGGTATCAAATTCGTAGCTGACCCCATCCAGCGTGAACTGATCACCATCGATCAGATACCGGCCACTCGTTGGATCGACATTCAGCAGCAGTTCCGGACCCGCATTGTATTCGAAGGTGATCGGGAAATTGGAGCTGTCGCGGAGGGTGAAACGAGATCCATCGAGGATCTGGCGCCGCGTCGATCCCCCCTGCACTTCTGTCGCTTCGGTAACCACCAACCGACGGGAAACGGCGCCGGTCGCCGCTTCGGTCCGAATCCGGAACCGCTCGACAATCTGCGTACCGGCACCCAGTCGCCGCTGATCGAAGTTGTTGACCACTTGGCGATCCTGGGCAGGAGCGCTGAATGCCGTGCCGCTATCGAGGTTGAACTGGTAGACGACGTTGTCGTCGTATCCACCGGCACTGGGGCCAAAGCCACGATTGCCGACGAAGAAACCAACTTCCTGGCCAGCGATTTCCGCAAACGTCAACCCTTCGACGATGAAGCCGACGTTGCTGTCGATGGCCGAAGCGTCAGCAGGATTGGGATGGAATGTCTCCAGACCATGGCTGCCCAGATCGGTCGTCGCTGCAGTTCCGAAATCGATCGCTAGGTAGTCCGACAGTGGATCCTGGTCCCCTGCGATCAATTTTTCCACCGGTGTATCGAATGCCCTCAGGCCGCCGTTGAACCGGAAAGCGATGTCGCGGACATCGGTCGACAGACGCCCGACGTTGTTGGACATTTCGCCGGTGAAAGGATTGACGATGTAGACATCCGTCAGATTGAATCCGACGTCCCGGCTGACATAAAGATTCATGTCGGTCAGGGTCCACTGCAGCGGTGAGCTGTTGGGATCAACAAACTGCGGAACGATCGGTGGCAGTGCACTCGATCCACCATCGAAGCCGACATGGTCCTCTACGATCAGTTGCCCGTTCTCTGCGGGCTGTAGACGCATCAGTGGGTCACCGCTGCCAGGTGCGAAATACGCCTCCAGGCCCGACGGCACGCGACCGCTTGGGGACACGGCGATGAAGTACCGGCCGGCGGGCAGTTCCACTGCACCGAGGAATGGGTCGAGCGTTCCGGTCGAACCGCGAGACAGGTCGCTGTCGTCAGAGCCTCGCAGCGGCCTGGCGCGGTCATCCACCAAGTTGCTGTTCAGACCAAAGCTGATCAGGCTTTGGTTGGCGTTGTAGAGGTAAAGCGACGTATCAGGTCGCCCGATACCGTCGGCGTAATCGATATCGAAAATCGTCGACAGGTACTCGGCCAGATCGGTCGCCAAAAGCTGGTAATCGATCGTGAAGGTGTACCAGTCGATGTCGGTGGGGGAGCTGAGCGAACCGGCGATGCTGATCGCCTGACGATCGGTCGCCAGAATGTTCCCCAGTTCCTGAGCGGTCGCGGGGGTGTTGTTGTTGACCGACCCGGAATCCAATTCGGCTGTCTCACCAACCAGCGGAGAATGACGCGGTACGCCGATCAATTCCAGAGCGTTCGTGGCGAATCGAATATCGGCGTGCTGGACCATCGACCCAGGAAACTCGTCCCGCTCCTGCAGGCGAATCTGGAGGGTGTAGGGCCCCGCAGTCAGGCCAGAGCCTACTAGGTTGGGATCGGTCAGGTTGGATGCCGGATCGCCGATTTGAAGCGAGCTGCTGCGGACGCGAACGTGGTAGAGCGTCGTCTGGGACGAGACGCCCGGCAAGATCACCCGCATCCCGGCATCCCGTGGATTGGTACTGTAGAGGTCGCGGGGTGCCCCGGTGGAGTCGATTGGATAAAGAAACGGGTTGCTCTTGCGCAGCGGATGAACCGAGTTGATCGGCATGTCGGGCGATCGGACCAGAAGTGTCGGATCGAATTCCTCGTCGTACGACTGATCGCTGAGAGCCAGGATGTTGCCGTTGGCATCGACCAGTTCCACGACGGTGTCGAGCCGATTCTGGGTTCGGTCGATATCGAGCCAGACTTCGGTGCCACCAGCCGCCAGGAAACTGTAGACATCGACGTCCGACGGCTTGTTGATCGCACCACTGACCTCAAACCCAAGTCTCAGGTTCTCATCGCCACTGTTGGCCTTAGGAGACAGCTGGCCGAGGAACTGGGAGTTGAACGGAATGTCATTGACCCCAGGAAGCGAGCTGCGCGCCGACTCCCGCTCGGCAACCACCGCCACGTTCCGATCGTTGCTTAGCGTCTGCAACTGGATGCTGCGCCAGTCGCCGGGCGATGCTGGGTTTCCGCCCGCCTGAGTGACGATCGAGGAGACCATCGCCGCGCCGAAGCTGGTTGCGATCACACCGCCAAATTGAATCTGGAAGATATCACCGGCCAATCCACCCAGATCCCAGATCATGTCGACGTAGTCGGTGACCGTCGTGTCGAAGCCTGGTAGCACCCGTCCGCCCGGCGAGGTAGTAAAGCCGCCTGCACCGTCTGCCGCGTAGGCCAAGCTGGCCGCATCGACGGCCAATGCGCGATTGCCGACCGCATCTTCGAAGTCGGCCGCGACAATCCCCTGCATCTTGATGTCGGCGGTCGTCATCCGCGTCACTAGATCGGCATACGACTGCGTCGTGTCGACAATGTCGCGGTCTTCATTGGTTACCAAAAGAACGTATTTGACCGCGTTGGCCCGGTAGCTGTAACTGTCGAGTGCAAAATCGATCGCCTGGTAACCGTCTTCGATCGCACCACTGGACTGCAGCGTATTGGCAGCCACTGCATATTCGACCGAGGTTCCGAAGAGCGAACCGTTGGACCCCACCGGGATGGCGCGCGGCACCTGATTGAAATCCCCATAGCCGACCAGACCAAAGCGGTTTCCACCCGAGGTACCGATGCCTGCCGAAAGCAAGGCCGCATCAAGGTCGGCGATCAGGCCGATGGAAAACTGCTGAGCGAATCCCATTGAAGCCGATTCATCCATCACCACGATCACGTCAGCGAAGGGAACGGAAACCGATCCCGAGCAGAAGCCGCTGTTGAGCGTGTCGGTCTGGGGTTTCCCATCGGGTGTGAAGCCGGCACCCACCGAGCAATCGTTGGTAGAGGTCAGGACAACAGGCGATCCTGCAGATCCGACGACGGCCACCGAACCGCCGATGCGGTCGGAGATATCCAGCGGCACACCCGTAGCGGTGAAGCCGGCAGAGTCGCCATCGAGTTTCACGACAAGGCTCTCCGAACCCTTGCTGATCAGCTTGAGTCCGCCATAGGCATGTTCGTTGGAAATCACCACCTCATCGCGAAGCACGTGAACGATATCGCTGTCGTCCCAGATCCCTTCGGTGGTCAGCGTCTGACCGCGCACCAGCATCCCATTGATTCCGTTGCGGTCGATGCGGTTGCCGCGGACCAGCGGTCCCTGATTGTCGATGAACGATCCGACCTTGTCGGATGGGCCGCTGGAGCGGCCTGGGTCGTCGACGAACTGCCAGTCTAGGGAATTGACATCGATGTTGATGGCGGGACCTGCGTTGCTGTCAATCCGGTTTTCGACAATGACAGGTTGCGACCCGCGAACAAAAATCGTCCCGGCGAAATTCGTTCCCTTCCCGGAGCGAGTGGTCGTCGCATTGCCTACCACGCCGTCGGCGTTGGATTCCAGCCTCGAATTGGCGATCCGCGCGTCGGCCTGATGGACCTCGATCGGGTTGAAGGCAGCAAAGCCACCGTCGATGCGCGTCGTTCCCCCGGCGTGCGAGAGACGGACATGATCGACAGACAGACTACTGGTCTGACCGGCGTAAATGCCACCCCAGTCACCAGCAAGAGGACCACGAGATCCTGAACGACTGACCGTATCAAACGTCCCGCCAGCACCATACCTTACGTCGTAGACGCTGGTCATTACGATCGGGTTTTCTTCCGTGCCTTCCACGATCAACTGGCTGCCCATCGTCGTCTCGATGCGCGAACCCTGCAGCTTGACAATCAGGCCCGGATCGATCCGGAGGCTGCCGTTGAGCTGGGCGCGAAGGCGATCGGGGGCTTCATTGAGTGGCGAACCAGTGAATGATCCGTTGTCGGTGTAAGTGGTGGAAGTGGCGTTCAGCTGCGCGGCGAGCACGTAAGGGCTATCACCACCAACAGCGCTTCGATACAGTCGACGGCTGACGAAGGGCAGATCGCCGCGAACGGTTGGGAGTCCAGAAAGTTCGATCGAAGCACCTGCGTTGACCGTCAGCGTTCGAGTCGCTTCGGAGGCGCTGCTTTCATTCCCCTGCGCGTCGACATAAACCAGTTTGTAGTTGTAGGCACCAGCCACAAGTTGGCCACCGGTGCGAGCGGTCAGTTGGACGACTGAAGTGGGCGGTGCATTGGTGTCGGCTACCGCGCCCCCTGCCGTACCGGCGATCACCAGATTCTCGGTCACCACGTGCACGATATCGCGATCGTCGAAACGACCAGGAACCGTCAGTAGCTCAGTTGCAGTGCCTGCACCTGTTCGTAGCTTGACAAACAAGCCGTTGACCGAGTTGTTCAAAAGTCGATTGCCATGAATGTCCGGTCCCACCCGCTCGAAGTCGGCGATGAATCCGCCCGCCGACTGGCTGACCGGATCCTGGAAGTTCGACTCCCGGAAGCTGTTGGGGGTCGCGGCCATCGCCGCATCGGCGCTCAATGTGATCTGGCTGTTGGCCACCGTGGGGCGGCTGTCGATCATGTGGATCGGAGCGATCGACTGGGAAACCCCGTCGATCACCACTTGGCCCCCGCCGTATTTCATGTTCGCGTGAACAACAGCATTCAAAAAGATTCCCGCTCGCTCCAAATCCTTGCGACTCTGGTCTTTCGAATCGATCGCATTGCGGAAGTCGATTCCACCCCAATCTCCGCGGGCAGGAGCCGGTGGGTTGCGATCGGCGTTGACGCCTCGGCCGATGGTGTCATTGAGCGACGTGAAGTAAACCGAACCGGGAACGGCGTCTCCTGAAACGTCGTAGATCACATTGCCGGAGGTGTCCATGATCCGCGGGACGCCAAGCACCTGCAGTGCCCCAGCGCTGCGATCGACCGAAACCGACGTGCTGCCGACTCCGATGCGGGCTCGGCTGAGCTTCAGGATGGCGCCGGCATCGATCATCACGGTGACGTTGCGTGGAACATCGAAGGTCGAGCCGTCGGCCTGGACTTGGTTGAGTCGGTTGAAGCCCAGTTCATAGGCAAGGTTGTCGGAGGTTGTTTCCAGCTTGCCATCCGCACCGCCATTGCCGACGACCCGGACCACTCGGCCCGAAGTGGCTGCCTGCAAACCTTCTCGAATCGTCTTGAACGGGGCTGCCAGCGACCCGTTGGAGGTGGTCGCTTTGGATGCCTTGTCGACGAACACTGTATTGGTTGGTCCGGTCGGGACAAACCAGAAATCGTAGGTCCCGCCTGGGCGTCCGTCCGAATCTCCGTCGATCTGAATTCGGGAGCCATTTCCGTCGGCGGTGCTGTCGAACAGATAGGAGGTTTCCGGTGGACGGAAGTCGATCCGCACTTGGTAACGACCTTCGCTGCGACCACCAAGTCCCGAATCGTCGATCGTCGGATCGTACGCTTCATTCCCCTTGGCGCTGACCCCCAGGACATAGGTCCCGGCCGCTACCTTCAATCGAATCAGCGAGTCCTCGCTGTAGTAGTCGCCGTTGGAAGCCACCTCGGTGAAGGACCCGTTGGGGTTCAGCCGGTAAAGACGCAGATGAGTGTCCAGCAAGCTGACCTGCGAAAGCCGCTCGGCGAACGTCTCAATCTTCAGTTCCCCCGCCTCCGGCAAGGTGAACCGGTAGAGGTCGATGTCCTTGCTTTCGGGGCGATGGACAAACTGCCCATGGACGATGTCCTGATTGCCCGGAAAAACCATCTCGGTGTCGATGCCCGGGTTGATGACCGGTTGGCTGCTCTGGATCGTCAGCTGGGGCAGTTCTTCGGCGCGACCCAACCCCAGTTGAACTCCAATCCCCTGCATGAACGTTCGGAAAAGAGCCGATCCGAATTCGCTTTCGTTGGAGCCGCTGAAGTCCTGAATGTCGACGACGACGGCAGGCTGACCGTTGCTGACCAGTGGACCGGCCGCGTAGGTGGCACCACCAGGTCGGTTGTCCGTGCCACCAAAGACCGCTCGCATGTCCCCCATGGCGATCGTGATGCCATTGGTGTCCGTCTCGACGAATCGCACCCCCAGATAGTTGGCATAAAGCGACATGATCTCCCGGACACGCTGCTTCTGCGTTTCCGTGATCGCGTTGAGCTGGATGCTGCCGCCAGAACGGCCGAGTTGTCCCTGGAAGTTGTATTCAATTACCTCGATACCGTCGAAGTCGATCGTCGACACATGGCTCTGGTAACGGTTGTCGCGATTTCCCGGTTCGTCATTGGCCCCTGGGAAGTCGAGCAGGTACGGGGTGGTGTTCTGAATCTCCGACTGGATGATGATCGCCTTGGGCTGGCCGGAGACAGGCTGGAACTGATTGGTGATGTCGAGCGCTGAGTCCCACTGGCTGCCTGGATCGTCGAAGGGAGCTAGATCCGAAGGGGCCGGTAGATTCTCTTCGTCAATTCCGATGCGCAGTCGCAAAGCTTCGATCGGAAGCGCGTTGCCGTTGGTGTCGACCAGCTGGTCCAAGTTCCGATTGAAGGTGAGGATCGCGCGGTCCTGTGCCGCACTGTATTCGACCTTGGCCGGATAGATCACCAGATCGTCGATCATCTCCACCGAGCCGCGCGTGTAGCGAAGCTGATAGAAGCGAGGATTGATCGCTGCTGTTGGGTCGAGATCGTCGTCGTTGAAATAGACCTCGATCACGTTCCGCTTCTGGTCAAGCGAACCGTTGGCCAAGCGAACGACAGGTTGCGGGACGACCGCTTCAATGCGAGCGCCAAGATCGAGTTCGAATTGGATACCCTGATCGTTTCCGCCGTTGAAGGGTTGACCCAGCACATTTTTGAGCGCCAGCGGGCCGCGACCCAGAACGTCGATCCGGTAGATGTCATCGGGAAGATCTTCCGCAAATCGGAAGACCACCTCGCGAGCCGAATCGCCAAAGCCGACGTAAGCCGGCGTGATCGGGATGTCGTTGGCGCCCGCCAGGGCCAGCGGCGAGTAATTGATCGGCAGCGCGCCGACTCGCGTCGTCGGCGAACCACTGACGAAACGGGCCAGCACCAGCGCCGAAGCCGCGCTGCTGGAGTTGACCGCATCGATCACCTCCTGCGCGGTCGATGCAAAGCGGGAATTGCTGTTCATCTCCACTTGGATGGTGGTGCCAGTCACCGACACGACCGGTGGCGAAGCGGCGCCAAAGTCGCGTGAGGTGAATTCGATTTTGATACCGCGACCTTGTGGTCCTGACTGCTGGGAAAGGAATTCCACCTGGAGCGCCGTACCGGCGTTCATGTTGGTCGAAACGCGAGCTGCGTTGGCCCCCGTCAACTTCAGCACCTGACCGGCAGGTACCGTATCGGCGATGGCGACAAACGGAGAACCTCGTAGACGACTGGCGATCACCAGCTTGCTGGCCACACCATCGGCATTGATCGTGTCGATCAGATCTTGAGCCGTTGTCTTTAGGCCTGGTGCCGTGTTGACTTCAATGTTCAGACGCTGCCCCGAAACGCTAATGCGAGGCAGACTGGTATCGCTTCGCGATGCCTGCGTGAAGCGGATCTCGACACCATTGCCGCTTGTGCCCGGGCTGGCCGCTGCAAAGTCGACTACCACCGCGCCCCCTGTTCCCAGGTCGGTGCTCAAGTAGGCCCGCTCAAAAATCCCATCCGTCCCAGCGCGGCTGATCTGGATTCCCGAGAGCGTCCGTCCGTCGATGGCCGAAGCATCATCGAATCGGAAGACCAGCTCCCGCGGCGACACGTGAAGTACCGCTCCGTTTTCCAGCAGCTCCCCTTCGTTGGGCTGGACGCCGACCAAATTGGGGCCGACTGCCATCAACTGACGCCCTTCCAGGTTTTCCAGCAACATGCGCCGGGAATTTGCCTGTTGCAACGCCTTGGACCTGCTCGCTTTGCGACGTGTCGCCATCGTGGTTTTACCCGAACAGAAACAGGAATGAATCTGAAACCGATGCGCTTCTTCCACCCGGCCTCGGAACGCAAAAAGCCCCAAGCCTGACAGACCGCGCCTGCCCCCTGGTCTTAAAAAAGTGCCAAAAGGCGATTGACCGAGAATTTAGAGAAGATGGAAAACGCGGACTACACCAATCTCGCGATTGTAATTCCGCACCACCCTATTGCAACGTCGATGCCCTGCCCCCAGGGCCAAGGAAAACGTTTGCAATAGGTTGCCTTCGCTTCATTTTCACCAAATTGCCCAGGTCAACCTCTCTCCTAGCGACTCCTCTGGAAGCTTCACCCACCGTGAGCAACCCGCAAAGCCAGCCAGGACAGCATGAGGCTTTCGATTCGAGCCCAAGGTGAAAAGTTCCCGACGCCCCGTCAGTGTCTCGGTTCAGGCCGATCGATCCCGATCGCATTGCGGGGTACCGTGCGAAACTGCCAAGAGTTCTGCTGGCCCTCCTCCGACTCCGGGGGGAATCGGTATGGGACTCGGAATGCAGGCATTGGAACGTTGAGTCAAAAGCCGATGGAATCGCATGGCGGCCAGATAGTTGGCCTGATCGCATGGGGAAAAGCGACTCTGCCGCTCCGAAACACCAAGCACAAGCCGATCCGGTGCAAATCGCTGGAAAGGAGAAGCACGATCGACCAGCCGACCGATCTCCTTCGATTTTTTTCATCGATCCCTTGCCGATCCGAGGGCTCGAGAGGACGATTGCTGGACCATCCATTCATCAGTTGAGGCACTCGAGGGCTTGATCGGAGCCCTGGGATTGCCGCAGCGGCGGCCGGCCCTCGGAGTTCGAGGAAAACGGCGGGATCCTTCTTTTGGGGGTGTTGTTGATGTTCGATTCCCTTTCTCGTGGCCTGCAGTCTGCTTTCAAGACGCTTCAGGGCAAGGGCAAGCTAACCGAAGCGAACATGCGAGAAGGTTTGGCGTTGGTCGAATCTTCGTTGCTGGAGGCCGACGTCAGCTACGCGGTGGTCCAGCAGTTCATGAAGAGTGTTACCGATCGAGCGGTGGGCCGCCGGGTCCTCCTTTCGCTTCGGCCTTCCGAGGAACTGGTCAAGATTGTCTATGAGGAACTGGTCGGCTTGCTAGGGCCGGTCGACCAGAGCATTCCGATCAAGAAGGGGCAGCCTACGGTCCTGATGCTTTGCGGGCTTCAGGGGTCGGGCAAGACGACCACCTGCGGCAAGCTGGCCAAGTTGATTCAGGAGCAGAAATTGCGTCCTTTTCTCGTTGCAGCAGACCTCCAAAGACCTGCTGCGATCGAGCAATTGAGGGTGCTGGGAGCCCAGTTGGGGGTACCAGTCTATGCACCCCATGGAGCGGCTGATCCGGTGCAGGTCTGCCGGGAGGGGATCGAGCAGGCAAAGCAGCAGCACGCCAATGTGGTGATCCTCGATACCGCGGGCCGATTGGCGATCGACCAGGAGTTGATGGAGCAGCTCAAGCAGATCGATCTGCAGGTGAAGCCCGACCAAATTTATTTGGTGGTTGACGGCATGACGGGCCAGGATGCCGTCAACAGCGCTTCGGCATTTCACGCGGCCCTGGAACTGGATGGGGCGATACTAACCAAGCTAGATGGCGATGCGCGCGGTGGCGCCTTGCTGAGCGTCAAAGCGGTCACGCAGGTGCCGATCAAGTTCATCGGGACCGGGGAGCATCTGGATGCTTTGGAGCCGTTTCGTCCAGAAGGGATGGCCAGCCGCATCCTAGAGATGGGCGACATGCTGGAAGTGGCGAGGGAAGCTCATCGATTGATCGACGACCAGGAGCGAGAGCGTCTGGAAGAGCGATTGCAGTCGGGAAAGTTTTCGCTGGAAGATTTCCGCGACATGATCCAGAAGATGCGAAAACCCGGGCTGATGCAGAAAATGCTGGGACTGATGCCCGGAATGGGGGCCATTAAAGATGCGCTCGCACAGGCTGGCGATCAGGACGGGGAGATGGCCAGGATTTCTGGAATCATCGATTCGATGACTCCCGGTGAACGGCGACAGCCTGAGATCATCGACATCCAGCGGCGCCACCGAATCGCCCGCGGCTCTGGGGTCCAAGCCGCTCAAGTTTCCGACCTGATCAAGCAGTTCCAGGTCATGGGACCACTCCTCCAACTGATGTCGACCGGCAAAATGACCGATCGACTCAAAGCCCTTCAGCAGATTCAAGGGGGAATGGCCGGCATGCCCGGGATGAGCCTCGACAATATGAAGCTCAAGCAGAGCACCGGAAAGCGACTTACCCCCAAAGAGAGGGAGAGGCTGCAGAAGGAGCGTGAGCGAAAACTCCGTCAAATGAAGCGAAAAGAAAAATAATCCTCTTCGCACCCACGAAAGATTTCCTATACTTTGGGACTCGATAGGTTCCCTGAAATTCAGCAGGAGTGGTCGACTCGTGACAGTGCGTATTCGGATGAAGCGATTGGGACGCAAAGGCCGTCCTTTTTATCGGGTCTGTGCGTTGGATGTTCGGACTCGTCGTGATGGACCGGTTCTCGAAGAACTGGGGCACTACGATCCGATGGTCAAAGAGACCGACGCAAGAGCCGTGCTCAATGGCGAGCGGATCGATTATTGGTTGAGCGTCGGCGCGCAGCCTAGCGAGCGGGTGGCGACCTTGATCAAGAAGTACGGAACCAACGGGACGCATTTGACCGAGCAGAAGGCGGCGGTTGAACGGCTGAAGCGGCCGTCTTCTTCCGCAAGCTGAGCGATCGCATTCCTTGCTTGACCGGTTGCCAATGGGGAACCGGCCAAGATTATTTTCGACATGCGGACCCACGCGTTCTGCGAGGCTCATTCCAGGGACTCGCAATAGGACGGGTGGGTTTTTCTTTGCGATGAATTGTCCAGGCTTCTCCCGGGTCTCTGGTCATGCGGATCGACATCGTCACCCTGTTCCCTGAGATTTTTCGGGGATACATGACCCAAAGCCTGTTGGCGAAGGCGATCGATGCAGGGCTGGTGGAGTTGGTAGTGCACGATCTGAGAGACTATTCGTGCGATCCCAAGCACCACAAAGTGGATGACCGACCCTATGGTGGCGGCCCGGGGATGCTGATTCAGGTAGAACCGGTAGTGCGATGTGTGGAGGCGGTTCAGGGCCTCACCGCAGAGCCGGGATTGGTCTGCCTTTTGACTCCTCAAGGGGAGCGACTGGATCAACCACGTGTGGAACGACTGGGGGTGCTGCCGCGCCTGATCTTGCTATGCGGTCGCTACGAAGGGTTCGATCAGCGCGTGATCGACTTGCTGCAACCACTGGAGCTGAGTATCGGAGACTATGTGCTCAATGGTGGCGAGGTGGCGGCGATGGTGGTGGTCGATGCGACGATTCGGATGATCCCCGGCGTGCTGGGGGATGAAGCGAGCAGTTGGGAGGATTCGTTCTCTCGCGGGAATCGCCTCCTGGAGTTCCCCCAATACACTCGGCCAAGGTCGTTTCGAGGCCTGGAGGTTCCCGACGTTTTGCTCAGCGGAGATCACGGCAGGATCGCCCAGTGGCGGCAGGAGGAAAGCAGGAAACGCACCTCGCAACGCCGCTCCGATCTGCTGGGCTCCAGGCCCTCCGAAAGCCCTGGTACGGAGATTTAGCGACCGGCGAGGCACCCGCGTCCCGGCCTGCAGATCAGCGTGGTATGGGTTGAAATGGTTCCGTCTCCCCGTCTGTTTCTCTCGTCTGCAACCGGCTCTTCTGGCTGAAAAGGGACGTGAAGTTGGACCGGCTAGGCAGGGGAAAAGCGGAAAATGCCCTTTTCAGAAGGGGGAAAATCGACGATATTCATAGGTCCCCTACGGGGAATCGATCGCGGAAAATGCATCCATAGTGAACCGTTGAAGTGACACCATGAGCCAGAAAATCATCGCTCTTGCTGAGCAATCGTCCTTGAAAGCCAATGTCGATGCCTTCGAAGTAGGGGACTTGGTCGATGTCCACACCAAGATCCTCGAAGGAAACAAAGAGCGGATTCAGATTTTCAGTGGCACCGTGATCGCTCGAAGTGGTAGCGGCACCCGCGAGATGTTTGTCGTCCGTCGCATCGTTGGCGGCGAGGGGGTGGAGCGAAAGTTCCCGCTTCATTCGCCTCGTATCGACAAGATCGACGTGAAGAGGAAGAGCGTTGTGCGTCGAGCCAAGCTGTACTTCCTGCGTCAGCGCAGCGGCAAGTCGGTCCGACTCCGCGAACGTCGCGTCTGATGGTGCTTGGATCGAAGTCGATGGCGGATTGTCCCGCCTGAGCCGATCTGCATAGAAATTGGACCAAATCCACCAAGGCTCCTAGGATTTCATCCAACGATGAGATTCCTGGAGCCTTTTTCGTGCGCGGAGCCGGTGGGATGGAGCTATCGAGGTGGCGCGAGGGATGCCAAAGCGTGGCGCGCGGGGCTCTCTACCGGCTGATCGATGGAGCCCAGAGGTGGCTTGGCATAGGAATGTACCAACCCGGAGAGTTGGCGCTGGGGGCCCGGGGGGAAGCGATTGCCAAGCGTTACTTGCAACGGCTTGGGTATCGCTGTGTGGAGGCAAGCTATCGTTCCTGGGTGGGCGAAATCGACCTAGTGATGCTCGACCACCGACAGCTGGTTTTTGTCGAAGTGAAGACATGGCGCGCGGCGGAGGCCGGGGAAGGCCCTGCCGATTCGGTAGACCAGCGCAAGCAGTGGCAATTGACTCGGTGTGCGGAGGAATACCTCACGCGCTACCGGCTCTGGAGTCAGCCGGCTCGTTTCGATGTCGTCGCCATCGTGCTGGATCCAGGCAGTCGACTGCCCGATTCGATCACACACTACCGAAGCGCTTTTGAATCGACCGAGGATCGGAGGCCACCGTGACGTTGGTGGTTGGCCAGGGAGGTGGCGGCGCGCGGCACTGGATAGGAAATCAGACGGAGGGTTTGGTCCGCAGGATGGCGGGGCGGCAGAGCGATAGTGCCCCAGGAGGTGACGTTCGCTACGATCGACATTCTAACGATCGTTAGAATGTCGACCATCGATCAAGCGTTTTGTGTCGTTGGGGTGATCGGGAAGGCTTGGCCGAAGCCGCGGACGAAAAGGCCTTCGCGGGGTGCCAGCTCCAGGAGGTGGAAGTCCCCTAGGCCTCGGAGGAGGCCGATGGTCGGTCCGAATTTCTGTTGCATCTGGTCCAGCAGAAGTTCCGCGCGGTCGGCGGGGCGGTCGACTCGATGCACCACGCATCGAAAGCTGACGCGCTTGCGAGCAAACACATTGACTGCCGTCGATTCATCCTCCAAGAAGAGCACATGGCAAAGCCGGGAGTCGGCCAGGTGCTGCGTGTGTTTGGCCAGTTGGCTGACCAGGATGTAGAAACGTTCCTGGTGGTCGATAAATGGGGTGTAGCTTGCCTCTGGAAACTCGTCATGGGGGCTGCGAGTCGCCAGGATTAGCGTCTTGCGCGTGGCGATCAGGGAAACGATTTCCTGGTGCATGGAAGGGTCGACGCAGTACATGGAGCTGTCACCTTGGGGATCGATCGGGTAATGGGCGGTGTCGTGAAGGAGGTCCCACCGACCTTTTCATCATGGCGCTCCGCTCGTCTGTCGGCAATCGGTAAGCGAAACTTGGGAGAGGATCGCCTGCGGCGTCCACTGGGGGGAATCACAGATACCGAGCCGGGTCGGCAGACTGGTTTTCCGCAAACCCTTTTCGCCGTAGCAGGCAGGAATCGCAATGGCCGCAGGCCCATCCCTCAGGGGACGGGTCGTAGCAGCTGGAGGTGTTCCCGTAATCGACTCCAAGGGCCAATCCTTGCCGAATGATTTCCCCCTTGGTCCATCGGATCAGAGGCACATGAATCCGGAGCGTTCCGCCTCCTTGAGTGGTCGCCTTGAGTGCCAGGTTGGCCATTTTCTCGAAAGCGTCGATGTACTCCGGACGGCAGTCTGGGTAGCCGCTGTAGTCCAGAGCGTTGACCCCCGCAAACAGATCGAAAGCTCCCAAGACTTCGGCCCATCCCAGAGCGTAGCTAAGAAAGAGGGTGTTGCGAGCCGGGACGTAGGTGATGGGGATTTCCTGGCCGATCTGGTCGGCCGACTGATGTTTGGGAACCGCCAGTTTCGGATCGGTCAGCGCCGAACCAGCCAGGACTCCCGGCGTGATATCGACCACTAAGTGCTGGGCTACCCCCTGCTTACTGGCTTGCCAGGCAGCATGCGTCAGCTCCACACCGTGCCGCTGCCCATACCGAAAGCTGATGGCGTAGCAGGAAAACCCTTCTCTTCGAGCGATGGCCAGGGTGGTCGCCGAGTCGAGGCCACCGCTGAGCAGAACGACTGCCTTTTTGGGTCCGAGCGCCATCCTGTGGGACTCCCGCATCGTGAATGGATCGGATGCGCCAAAGAGCATCCTAAGGCAATGATCTTAACGGATCAAACGGTCGATCGAAGCCCCGATTCCTACGCTGCATGGTTATGCTTCTCCCCTGGGGATCGGGTAGGCCTCTGGGCAGGCCTCTGGGCAGGCCTCTGGGCAGGCCTCTGGGCAGGCCTC
>Ga0315902_10002424_pt1 | contig 29026 bp, 30 predicted proteins | sample LakEriMetagenome_9_FD_203523 | JGI IMG/M metagenome (GOLD analysis project Ga0315902, IMG submission 203523) | Freshwater fungal communities from buoy surface, Lake Erie, Ohio, United States - Buoy 12 MA117 | ecosystem: Environmental > Aquatic > Freshwater > Lake > Lake biofilm | place: USA...
TAGCGGTTGAAAAAAGTAATGAGATCTTGTATCTTGAATACAACGCTGAAAGGGAGAATTTAAATCCTGATCAGTTTTGTTAGTTTATCTTGTCTGTAAGATCAAATCTTGACTTCTACAACTAATGTTCGGATATGCTCGCTGAGCACAAGTGAGACTCCCCCTCACATTTCAATCATTGCATTAAATAAAATTAAAATGCAATAGGGTATTTTAAAAATTAATAAAAATTATATAAATTTAAGCCTGTCTTCACAGGTTGGTGAGGTGAGGTTGCGAGGGAAGTATAGCTGGGTTCTGAAAGAGGTCTAGTGAAAAAGATTGAGGTCAGAAAGTGAAAAAAATCCACACCCAGGTTCTCTTCCTTCGGCCTAGGCATGGGCTTTGAGAATTCTGACGAATTCGCGGCAGTTTAGAGTTCATCAGGGAGTGTTTTGCAAACATGGTGGTGCAAGCAGTTGAATTCATGAGCAATTTCTACATATTTTGGGGCTAGGTGATCCAATTTATTGGCAATATCTATGTATTTTTTATATAACTGCTCAAAGCCTTCCTCCAGACGCTCATATTCTGCACGCAGCCCTTTTTTTGCACGCGCGCTAAGCTCGTTATCATTCATAAAAGATTCTATCATTTTAGCGTGACCAGCAAAAGTTATCAAAGAATAAGAGCCGCCAAATAAATGAGCTATGGAATCATGTTCTTCTATAAAAGAAAAATTTTTAATACGAGAATCTAAGGAATCAAAGTTGGTGTGATTAGGGTATTTATATGCATGATCTAATAAAGAGCTGGTAAAATTATGTATGCTTATTTCATTCGATAGTAGTTTTATAAATTGATCGTTATTATAATGTTTTCTATCACACGAGTCATCTATTTCCGAATGCAAAATTTTTTCTTTTTTACGCAACCTTCCCATAGCGTAATCAAACACAGAATCATAATCAAATTCTATTTTCTCTCCACTGCTCATTCTTTCTTTTATACGCGTGACTCTTTTATTAAACTCGGCTTGTGCATTATCTGACTTTATAGCCGCCATATATTCCCTCCAAATGTATTTTTACCTTATCTACAAGAATCAGCATAATTATATAAAGACTAATATACAATGCCTTAATGTTAAATTCATGTAACATACGTCGGATATATAAACTATGGTTTTAAGTATATACCCATTCAACTTGAACCTACTGTTTTTTGCCAGATTAGCGTAGCGTTTATAGCGCAAATATGTACAATATATGCGCTATAAACGCTACGCTAATCTGACAAAAAATACTTGCCCAAAACCAGCATCTTCATGTCTCATGGGTATATATAAAAACACCCCAAAAGTAGGAAAATGTTGCGATAAGGGGGGCGGGCTGCTGGGGTCGGCCTAAAGGCCGAGCCCGCCCCCGTTGTTTAGCCCTACAATTTGGGCTAATGCCCAAATTGTGCCAAAAGCCTTTTTGGTCCAGGCTAAACAACTAGCAATATTTTTCTGCGAATTATAGGGTTTGTTGAGTGGGTAGCTAATAACCTCAATACCCAACGGACATGAAGGTACTGGTTTAAGTCTTTAGTCTTTTTCGCTTATTTAGCTCACCGTTTTTCGCCCAAATATATACAATATATGGGCTCTAACGGCATGCAACTCATCAAAAATACTTTGATAAAATTCCAGCAACTTCAAGTCCATTGGGTATAAAGCTTGATTTAAAGTAATCATGGTGTTAGTAATTAGAATATAATGTTTTTTATTTTAGTTGCATGAGGTTATTTTTTCAAATTTTATTGTTCTGCTTAATTTTGCCGCAGGCAAACGCAGTGGTGGATGATGAAAATTTGCTTAAAGTATCATGTTCAATTACTCCTGAATTAGATGATTTAACGCCTATTCCATCTTTTGCTAATTCTAATAATCTAAGAAGAGATACGGGGAGCGCAGAATTTGCAGAGGGGCAGCCTATTATCATTAAAGGAAAGGTATTAGATTCAAATTGTGTTCCCGTTGGTGGGGCGGTTGTGCAAATTTGGCAAGCAAATGCTGATGGCATCCATGAATTTATGCTGCCTTCCGCTGGGGCTAAAACTGCATTTGGTACAGGCACAGCAGTAACTGATAACTTGGGTAATTATAGCTTCATTTCTATTCTGCCAGGTGGATATAAAAAAAGAGCGCCGCATGTGAATTTCAAAGTTGCGCATGCTGATTTTTTACCGCTAATCACGGAAATGTTTTTTGCAGATCACCCAGCAAATTATGATGATAGAATTTACCGAAATTTGGCCGAATCTAGGCAAGAAGAATCAGTCACAGCCAAAAAAGTAGTGCCTGGCCGCGAAGACGATTCGGAGTTTATAACTTATATTTACGATATAGTGCTAAAGGGAAATAACAAATATATAGTTTATTAAAGGAGTGTTCTTATGAAGAATAAAATTTTAAATGCAATGGTTATTGGTTTTATGAGCATCGGGGCGGCGCATGCTGCTGAAGCTAACACGCCAGCGCAGGAAGCCAAAAGTGCAGTTGATAGCAAGGAACTTGATAAAAAAGCAGCGCCATTAGTTAGCGAAGAAACTAAAAAAGAAATAAAAGAGTTTCATGCTAAAAAAAAGGAGCTGTGGGAAAATCTTTCACCTGAAGCCAAACGAGTTATTTCGGCGCAAAAACATCGTCGCTATAAAAAAAATAAAGAGATCACGGCGCAATAATTTTATTTGCAATTTTATAGAAAATGAGTAAACAAACTTACAAGCATAAATTAAGTTGTTTTATATGACCAAATTAGTTGGTATTTTGAATTATACTGAAAATTCTTTTTCAGATGGCAGTAAGTTTAATAAACTTGAAAGTGCATTAGAACATTTGGAAAAATTAATTAATGATGGTGCTGATATAATTGATGTTGGTGTTCAGTCAACTTCATATAATTCCGCTTTGATGAGCCCTCAGCAGGAATGGAGCAAGCTTGAGCCACTGTTGCGGCTTATTGCCTCGCCGCAGATCAGCGTGGATACTTTTAATTTTGAAACAGCGGCAAAAGCAATAGCGATGGGAGTAGGCTATATAAATGATGTGAATGGTGGTAAAGATGAAAAAATGCTCAGCTTATTGGCTGATAATCCGCATGTGAAATATATATGTATGTTTAGCCTAATTCTGCCTGCACATAATGAAGTACGTATTAAAAGTTACGGAGAAGTTTTGAACTGGGCAGAAAAACAGATAGATATTTGCTTAAAGGCGGGGATTAGGCCTCACCAGTTAATCCTAGATCCAGGAATTGGATTTAGTACAGGCGCTGATAATTCATTTTTAGTTATTAAAAATGTTGAGGAGTTAAAAAAATTAGGCTTCCCAATTATGATTGGTCACTCGCGCAAATCATTTTTCAATATGCTGGCCAGTTCAAGTTTGCCGCCCATAGAAAGAGATATCGAAACAGTTGCTGCTTCTATTTACATGTTTCAAAAAGATGTTGACTATTTGCGCGTCCATAATGTAGAAATGCACAAACGTTCGCTTAATGTGTTTAGATACTTAAGCAAAAGCTCATAGCTTCTTTAATAAGCTAGTAAAGTTGTAGAGTTGAGCGTTCGGGGGTTTTTTTATTAAAAGGGGTGATGATGGAAGAGCATAATGTTGATGCTGGTGATATGCCAGCCTCAGAGGAAGATGAAAGTTCAGTCGAAATAGATTCTGGCGAATATGATATTTGTAGCCCGCCAACATTAACCCCGCAGCTTAGCGAAGAAAGTAAGTGGGTGCTAATGCAGTTAGAGAGGATTAAAAATCCATTTGCTAAATGGTTAAAAATTACATTTGATAGAAGTGGGGATTACTGCCAGGCATGCGAGTATAGATCTCCTCTGGAAGGTGGAATAGAAGAAAGTTTTTTTTATGCGTATGAACTTATGGTTTGTAATTTTTATCAATTATTGGAAGTTTATAGGCAGCTAAGTTGTTTTTTCGAAGAAAGGAATTTGAGAAAGCTGTTAGTCATTGATTTAGAGATTAAGAGCTCTGAAATAGCTATCATTGAGCTACAGCATATGCTTTTTAATGCTATGAAATTAGATGAATTTAGGTTGCTTGAGTTATGTAATGTTTCTGCGCAACGGTATGAACAGTATTATTCGCATAAAGAAAAGCATGCATGCAGCAAATTTTTAGGATCATACGGGGGAGGGGTTGTTTGTGATTATAATATCCACATAGAGTTTTCGAAGCCATTAATTCTTTTTGATAGAGGTGTTACAGAAAGATATATTTGAAAACCTTAACATTATTTAAATAAAATAAATTGATCGACATTTAATTAATTAATTAAACATCATTTTTTATAAATTGGATGTAAAAAAGGCTTTACAGGCGTTTTATTTTGTATTAAACTACATCTCGAAGCGTCCCTTCCCTCCCCCTTATCATCCTCCGGGACGCTTTACTTTCTTGTTTTAAATCAATATAAATTTAAATAGTTAATAAGATATTTTGTGCGCTGATGGAGTTTAGATCGCCAAATTTTGACTGTCGGCCTGTGGGTGCAGATATTGATACTTTGGTTTTGCATCATACTAATATGATAGATGCAGATTCGGCTATGCAAAGGCTATGTAATCCTGAATTTAAAGTAAGTTGTCATTATCTTATCAGTAAGTCAGGGTGTGTGATTCCATTGGTTGAAGAGAAATATCGCGCTTGGCATGCTGGGCTTAGTTGTTGGCGTGGAAGGTCGGCAGTTAATGATTTTTCACTGGGTGTTGAATTAGATAATGCGGGTAATGAAATTTTTCCTGAGGAGCAAATCAACGCATTAATTGCTTTGTGCAAAGAGATATTTGCTCGGCATCGTATTGTTAATGTGGTTAGCCATGCTGAAATAGCTCCGACACGTAAAGATGACCCTAATTATTTATTCCCTTGGGATATATTGGCAACAAATAAAATAGGAATATTTCCACCTAATATTAGCTCTACTGATTCGTTAAATTTAATATGGCGTTACGGCGATAAAGATCATGAGATAGCAACATTGCAGGAGAAATTGGTTAAATATGGATTCTGTCTCAATATAACAGGGGAATTTGATTTGCTGACCAAGCAGGTGGTAACTGCATTTAACCGAAGATTTAATCCCCAGGCATTTATTCAGGGCAATGCTGAATGTTGGTCAGTAGCAGCAGACAATGCCTTGGAATTTTTGTTAAAACGTGATTAAGAGTTGCTTTATGGTAGGTTAAAAGCAGCGGAACTCTTCTCTTCCATTAAAATTTTCTCTAAAAAACTTGATCTTTTATTTAACACAACGCACTCAACGCCTAATGCCTTTGTGATGCGATCTACTAACCTCCTCTCCTCTTCGATTAATTCTCTAGAATATAACGAACTTACTAAGACGGCTTTACTAGCATCATCAAACATATCAATCATTGATGCACCACGTTTATTTTTTTGATTCACTAATAATTCTGCAAATGTTGTAAGAGGTATATGCATTCCAATAAAATTTATTATTTCCAAATTGCTTTCTAAAATTATTTTCATCAGTAACGTATTGCCAGTATTGGAATAAGCAGATAATATATTGATTAACAGTTCTTCAGGAAATTGGAATAATCTTTCTAGGATTAGAGTTGTTATTTTTGTACGTTGGGAGATTAAAGAAGATGTTAGAATATCTATATACTTTTCGTTAAAAGACATGGTAAATATATCCAGTAGCTGATCATCTGAAAGCTGATTAAGTATTAAGGTTATTATCTGCTCTGAGCCACTATTTATTGCTAACCCGATGACCGAGACAGAATCTTTAATTCTAGCGCCTAATGCATCGACATACTGGGAATGGGGATAATAAAGAAAAAAATCTTTTAAAAATTCAATGTCATCTTGAGTTATTGGAATCATTAAAGCAAATGCGATTGGATTTTTGACGAAGTTTTCTTTAAAATTATGTATGGGATGCACGAATTTAAGAAAATAATCCCATTTGAGCTTATATGCTATGTGACCTAGGGATTTTTTATCCTTAACATCCAAAAAAAGGATTTTTTCTATTAATGAATATTCGAGCGAAAAAGCTTGGAAAAGAAGAATTTTTGTCACATCAAATTTTTTAGAATATAGAGAGGCAGCTATCGAGTTATAACCATATTCATTTTCCTTTAAAATTAAACTTTCTTTTTCCTTCTTATTAGCGTTATCAAGAATAAACTTGAGGATATCAACACGGCCTAATGTAGCTATTTTAATAAAGCAAGTGTATCCTTCGCGATATTGGCTATTTAAAAGCGGAATGCGCTCTTCTAATGGTATTTTAAGGAAGCTGCTAGCGAACATAAAGCAATCACCTTTATAAACAATATCCATCAATTCTTTAGTTTTCTTATGCAATTCACTAACCCCCTAGTTACTAAAATTTATTTTTGCAAAGCTGATTCTATTCTAGCAGTATAAATATTAGTAGAAATAATAATTGCCGCTCCTAGCAAGCAGCCATAACTTGGTAATGTGTTATAAAAAATAAATGAAAACATTACTGTAAATAGTAAGCGCGAATAACTAAATGGAGCAAGTACAGTTAACGGAGCATAAACATAAGCTAAAAACAAAACTACTACATTTAATATTCCCAATGCCGAAAAAATAATGACAAATGAATAGTCGTTTAAGGTTAGAGTTTGCCAAGGTAATAATGTGATAAATGGTATCATTAAAACGGCGCAAAGCATGAAATTAAATAATGCCTGCAAAATATAATGCTCGTTACTCACCGCTTGTTTTTTGCAAATAACTTCATATGCTACCCATAAGGCAGTGCTTACCAGTACCAAGCATAAGCCTAGGTAATCTAAATGCAGCCAGCGCGGTTGCAAGATTGCAAATACAGCTAACAAATTAAGCGAAACAATTAGAACATGGCGTTTATTCAATTTTTCTGCAAAGATGACCTGAGCAACCAACATCACCCACACAGGGCCTAAGTATGCCAGAGCGGTGGCATCATTGATATGCATGCGTTTCAACCCTTCCACCCACGTAGCCATAGCGGCAAGGTTAATCAATGCACGCCATAAATACAGCTTAATCTGTTTAGATGTTCTTGGTAACTTTAATTTTAAGCACAATATTTGGGCGATGAAAAAACATAGTATAGTGCTAACTATTGCTCTCAAAAATAACAATTGTTGTGGCGGCACATGTGCCAAATGTTCAGCAATGATTATACTCATCACCGCAAAACAAAAACAATTAAGCAACTTGTAAATTATACCTAATATATTGTGATTTAACTGCATAGTATTAATTATTCCAAAATATTAAGATGTATCAAAATTAAATTTTTTAGCAATAATTATAATCTATACCAATTGCATGGCGTACTTTTTGGATAGTATCCTGCGCCCTTAAGCGTGCTTTTTCAATACCTTCAAAAAGTATTTCTTTAACCTTTTGCTGCTCTAAAGATAGGCGCTTTTCGCGAATAGGCATTAGTAGTTCTTGCAGGGTGTTATTTAGAATACCTTTAATTGCCGAATCACCTAAGCCGCCACGTTGATAATGTTTTTTAAGCGCTTCTACTTCTTCTTTATCATGGTGGAATGCGTCTAAATAAGAAAATACCACATTGCCTTCAACTTGCCCAGGATCACTGACTTTTAGGTGATTGGGATCAGTAAACATTGAGAATACTTTGCGTTTAATCTCTTCGCTGCTATCGGCAAGAAAAATGGCGTTATTCAGGGACTTACTGGCTTTAGCTTTGCCATCAATGCCAATTAATCTTGCAGTTTTGCCAAGCATATATTCAACTTCGTGCAAGCAATCTGTTTGGTATATACGGTTGAAACGGCGTACTATTTCGTTAGTTAGCTCTATTAATGGAATTTGATCTTCGCCAACGGGCACAATGTTGGCATTAAATGCGGTAATATCTGCCGCTTGGCTTACAGGGTAACAAAAAAAGCCAGCGGGGATTGAATCATCATAGCCTTTTTGTTGGATTTCGACTTTTACGGTTGGATTGCGTTCTAAGCGCCCTAACGTTACCAAATTCATGAAATATGCGGTAAGCTCGGTTAATTCAGGTATTTGGGATTGGATAAATATTGTTGTTAAAGCAGGGTCAATGCCAACCGCTAAATAATCTTTAGTAACTTCTAAAACATTTTCGGTAACTTTAGAGGGGTTATCAAAGTTATCAGTTAGAGCTTGTATATCGGCAATCATTACATATTGCTTAATATTAGGCTGATTTTGCAAATAAACTCGATTCATTAAAGAGCCAACATAATGCCCTAAATGTAATTGGCCAGTTGGCCTATCGCCAGTTAATACAATTTTAATCATCTTCGCTTCCAATTAATTCACGTTTTCCTTGGTGGTTAGGAGGGGTAATTATACCATCTTTTTCCATACGTTCAATCAATGTTGCTGCGCGGTTATATCCAATTTTCAGCATTCGCTGAATATAGCTGGTTGAAATACGTTTATCACGTTTGATTATGGTAACTGCTTGTTGATATAAATCGCCTTCTGGGTTTTCGCCTAAGCTCATTTGGTCGCCGTATTCTTCTGCTGCTATGTCTTCAGCCTCCATGCGGTCGATATCTTCAGTATAATCAGGCTGGCCTTGTGATTTTATAAAATTAACAATGCGCTCTACTTCTTGATCGCTAACAAATGGCCCATGCACGCGGGTTATTTTTGCGGCACCTGCCATGTATAACATATCTCCCATGCCGAGTAATTGCTCCGCTCCTTGCTCGCCGAGGATGGTACGGCTATCAATTTTTGAAGTAACTTGGAAACTAATACGGGTTGGAAAGTTCGCTTTAATAACGCCAGTAATGACATCAACCGAAGGTCTTTGAGTGGCCATAATTAAATGAATGCCTGCGGCACGAGCCATTTGTGCCAAACGCTGAATATATCCTTCAATATCTTTCCCAGCGACTAGCATTAAGTCGGCCATTTCATCAACAATCACTACAATATAAGGCAATGGCTCCTCTGCTAATGTGATAGTTTCAAATAATGGCTCGCCAGTTTGTGTTGAAAAGCCGACTTGTACACGCTTTTCCAATTTTTGCTGATTCTGATTAGCGTTGATAACCATCTGGTTATAACCTTGAATGTTTCGCACCCCCATTAGAGACATAGCGCGATACCTGATTTCCATTTCTTTTACCACCCATTTTAATGCGGTAACCGCTTTTTTGGCCTCAGTTACTACTGGTACTAAAAGATGGGGAATATCAGCATAAACTGACAGTTCGAGCATTTTAGGGTCAATCATTATAAATCGGCACTGCTTAGGGGAATATTTGTAAAGCAATGAAAGAATCATTGTGTTTATAGCTACAGATTTACCCGAGCCTGTTGTTCCAGCCACTAAAAGATGGGGCATTTTGGCGAGGTCAGCAACTATTGGCGCGCCGCAAATATCCTTGCCCAAGATCAAAGGCAATTTAGCTGTTACTTGGTTATATTCGGTGCTTTCAAGTAATTCGCGCATGTAAACAATTTCTCTTTGTGAATTAGGCAATTCGATTCCCAGTGCATTTTTCCCAGGGATTACCGATATTCGCGCGGAGATGGCGCTCATTGAGCGGCTTATATCATCAGCAAGGCCGATTACTCGGGAAGATTTAGTGCCAGCAGCAGGCTCAAGTTCATATAACGTGACGACTGGCCCTGGGTTAATTTGCACTATATCTCCCTTAATACCAAAATCTTGCAAAACATTTTGCAAAAGCTTTGAATTTTGTTGCAAAGCATCGCGGCTGATAATGCTACGCCCTTGTGGTGGGGTTGGTTGTAGCAAATCGGCATTTGGTAAATTATAATCATCATGCTCAAGCAGTAGCTTGGGCTGGGTGACTGATTTGTTGCGCGCCAAAGGAGTTTTTTTCATAATCAAAGGGGTAACTTCAATTGGTTTTGGCATTTCGGGGAAGTTAGGCTCAGGCGCATTATTCTCGTCTTCGCCTTTTAATTTGGTAATTAATTTAGTTAATGCAATGTAAACAATATTAGTCAACCACCAAGTCAACTGTAATGTTCTGATACAGTATTGCGTTACTGCCATTACTATTGATTGCCATTCTTTTGCAGTGATCCCTAAGCCTAACAAAATACCAATAGACGCCAAAAAAGCTGCATAAAAAAGTAGTGATATTTCATCGATATAATGAAGAAGTTCGGTGCGCAGAAATATGCCAATAAACCCTCCAGTATAGATTGATGGCTGCTTTATATTTATGTCAATTAAAGCAAATGTCAGAGAGATAATTGGTAGTATTAGCGGCACAGCCCAAAGCCGCCATAAAAAATATCTAAGCTTGGCGCCGAAAAATATCTTAATTCCTGCAATAGCGAAAAAGGCTATTAAAAATGCATTTGCTAAACCTAAGGCTTGCAACATTGGGTCAGCTACATATGCCCCATAATATCCAGCTAAATTATTTATTTTAGTCGCAGTTGTCGCCTGATTAAAAGAAGGATCATGCTCAGAATAACTACCAAGAGATATAAGCAAGAAAATTGCCGCCCCTAGAAATAAAAAGCCAAAGGTAATTTGTTTTAATTTTGAAAAAGTATCGCTAATAAATCGCATATATTGGTTTTTAACTAATCTCTTGCTCAAGATACACTGTAAATCTAGCGGCCGCAACTGCTTAAATTATTGCTTTACGAAGATAGAGGCTGTTGACTTATTCATTACAAATCAGTATAAAGCCGTAAATAATTTGTATAAGCTAGGATATGTTTAATAAGATCAAAGTGTTTTCAGCTAAATTGTCAAATCCAGAATTGCCTATGGGTTTGTTTTATACTGGCCTGGCAATGGGGTTGGGATTAGGATTAGGAGTAAGCTTGAATGGTTTGCATAAATATCATTTTAAGAATGCCTGTCCAGATACTAAATGCGCTAATGGATTTAGCAGGATGCTAGAGTTGCAAAAAGTAGAGTCTGACGGATTGACTCCCTCAGAAAGATGAATGAAAATTGTTGGCATATTGTTATTAATGTGGTAGCATTGCAAGGCGCTTACGCGCATTTAAGTTTAATCACGCATACAAGCTAAGTTTTTGGTGGCATATCGCTCATTTTGCTTGTAGAGGAATAACCAAAATATGGAGTTAATTAAGAATGGAAAATAACATAAATATTACTATATCTGAATTGCTAGAGGCAGGTGTGCATTTTGGCCACCGTAAGAATTATTGGAATCCTAAAATGGCGCCTTATTTATATGGTGTACGCAATGGAGTTCATATTGTTGACTTGCAGCAAACTGCGCAAATGATGCACAATGCATTAACCGCATTGAGGAAAATAGCTGCTAAAAATGGCCGTATATTATTTGTGGGCACTAAAAAGCAAGCTTCAGATTTGACAGCTGAAGCAGCAAAAAGATGTGGTCAATATTATGTAAACCACCGCTGGCTAGGTGGTATGTTAACTAATTGGAGCACAGTTTCTGCTTCTATCAAAACATTGGAAGAATATGAAAGCCGCTTAGCAGATGAAAATATAATCTTAACCAAAAAAGAAAGAATTTCGCTGCAACGCCAAAGGGAAAAATTAGAAAAGGCATTGGGCGGAATTCGCAATATGGGCGGCAAACCAGATGCATTGTTTGTTATTGACGTTAACAATGAATCTTTGGCGGTGCAAGAAGCGAAGAAATTAGGCATCACTGTAGTAGCAGTTGTTGATAGTAACTGTAACCCCGATAATATCGATTACATCATTCCTGGTAATGATGATGCGCGTAAGGCAATAGAAGTTTATACTAAATATGCTTCTGATGCTATACTGTATGGTGTTCAAGATAGCTTGAGCAGATCAGGTGTTGACATCTCTTCATTAGATGAAACATCGGCAATTGCAATGCAACAGCAGGCAAGAAAAAAAGATGCCTTTGCTAAAAAACCAAAAGAAGATAAAAGAAAGATTAGCAAAAATGGTGCTGCTGTAAAGTCTAATGCTAAAAAAGTAGAGAACCAAGCTACTGTTGAAGCTTCAGCATAGCTAATAAATTAATGGAGATAAGTGAGATGATTAAAATTACTGCTGCGATGGTAAGTGAGTTGCGCCAAAAAACTGGTGTTGGTATATTAGATTGTAAAAAAGCTTTGACTGAATGCGATGGTGATATCGAAGCTTCGGTTGAGTTATTACGTAAAAAAGGGTTAGCTGCTGCAGGTAAAAAAGCTGGCCGTTCTGCTGCTGATGGTTTGGTTTCCGCCAAAGTTGCTGCTGACGGAAAAATGGGAGTGGTTGTAGAGGTAAATTCGGAAACTGATTTTGTTGCCCGTAATGAGCAATTCCAAGAACTAACAACTAATATTGCTAATTCAGCACTTTCATTTAATGGAAATTTGGAGGCGTTCAAAGCTTCCAGCTATAACAATCACAATGAGACAGTTGAGGCGGCTGTGCAGAATGCTATTGCCGTAATTGGTGAAAATATCGTATTGCGTCGTTTTGCTAAGCTTGCTGCGCCAGCTCAGGGTGTTGTGGTGAATTATGTACATAATGCAGTTACGCAAGGGCTTGGTAAAATTGCAGTGTTAGTTGCGCTTGAATCCACAGCTTCACAGGAAAAATTGGCTGAGATAGGTAAGTTTTTAGCTATGCACATCGCCGCTTTTGCGCCAGAAGCATTGACCTCTGCTGAGCTTTCTGTTGATAAGGTCGAAACTGAGAAAAGAGTGTTCAAAGAGCAGGCTTTAGCAGCTGGGAAACCAGAAGCCGTTGTTGATAAAATGGTGGAAGGGCGTGTTCGTAAGTATTATCAAGAAGTTGTGCTTTTAGAGCAAGCGTTCTTAACTGATAATAAAAAAAGCGTTGCCGAATGGTTGCAAGAGGCAAGTAAAGAGTGCGGTGCAGAGGTAAAGATTGTTTCTTACGTCCGCTATGCTTTAGGTGAAGGAATTGAGAAACAGGAATCTGATTTTGCTGCAGAAGTTGCAGCAATGGCTTCTTAACTATTTATACTGAAGTTATAATGAAGGATAGTTATAAACGCATTTTAGTTAAAATATCTGGTGAAGCCTTGATGGGCAGCCAGTCCTTTGGTCATGATCCTGATATTATCAATAGAATTTGTGCTGATATCAAAGAGGTTTATGACCAAGGGATACAGATGTGCCTTGTTGTTGGTGGTGGAAATATCTTTCGTGGCCGTTCTGCGGAGATGTTAGGTATTGAGCGTGCCAGCGCTGATTATATGGGCATGCTGGCGACCGTGATAAATGCACTTGCCTTGCAAAGCCGCTTAGAAAGTTTAGGTGTGCATACACGCGTTCAGTCCGCAGTGCCAATGATGACAATATCAGAAGCTTATATAAGGCGTAAGGCTATCCGCCATATGGAAAAGGGTAGATTAGTTATTTTTGCGGCTGGTACTGGCCATCCTTACTTTACGACAGATGCGGCTGCAGCATTAAGGGGCTCAGAAATGAATTGTGATGCGATTTTAAAAGGCACTAAAGTAGATGGTGTTTATTCTGCAGATCCTTACCAGAATGCTGAGGCCGAGTTTTATCCACAATTGACTTACCGTGAAGTTATAACGAAAGACTTAAAAGTAATGGATACTGCTGCAATAACTATGGCGCGTGATAACAATATTCCAATAATCGTGTTTAATATCTACACTAAAGGTGGGTTAGCGCAAGTATTGGATGGAAAAGGAAAATTTACTATAATCAAGTAAAGGGGATATATGTTAGAAATTATTGAGCCAATCATTAGTGATATTAAAAAGCGTATGGATGGCGCCTTGCAAAACCTGCAACATTCTCTTAATGGGTTGCGCACTGGCCGCGCGTCAGCAGCGTTATTAGAGCCTGTAAAAGTGGATGTCTATGGAAGTATGATGCCAATCTCTCAATTAGGGACGATATCTGTGCCTGAGCCACGAATGATTGTTGTGCAGGTTTGGGATCGGGAAGTTGCCAAAGCTGTGGACAAAGCTATTGAAGCAGCTGGCTTAGGCCTACGCCCAATCACTGAAGGGCAAGTGATAAGAGTGCCGATACCAGAACTAACTGAAGAGCGCCGGCGCGAGCTTACTAAAAAGGCGCGAGACTATGCCGAGCAGGGCAAAGTTGCTATCCGCAATGTGCGCCGTGATGCTATGGATTCGATTAAAAAATTAGAGAAGAATAAAGAGCTTTCTGAAGATGATAGCAAAGCTGCGAGCCAAGATGTGCAAAAAATTACGGATGATTTTGTAAAAAAAATTGATGCAGCTTGCGTTAAGAAATGCGATGAGATAATGAATGTTTAATTATAATTAGTTGATAGAACTCTTTGCAAAATAGGGGATTATATATCATGAATGATTATTTACCAATTTCGCTCCAAAAGACGCGTGGCTCAGTTTTGGGTATGCGCTCGCGCGATCCTCAAAACTGACCCCCCGCAGCCACGCGTCTTTCTACGCTCTTGCCATTTTTATATGCATTTAATTAAGTTTTAAGGGATGTTTTTTGTAAATTAAATGTGCACGTTAAGCATCTTACCCATTCAAGATAAACTAATTATCACTATGAATCGTGATGAGAGATATGATCGAGTCGAAAGCAAAAATATGTGTGTAACCAAAAATTTTGCTCACCCTTGTGATGCAAAGAAGGGTGGTACATGTTTTGGGATTAATCGCCACGGAATTATAATGGCGTTGCTTAATAGGTATGATATCTATTATAAAAAAACAAATTTATCGCGTGGTCGCTTTATACCTGAATTGCTATCATTTCAGACTATTACAGATGTAATTGATGCATTTCATGAAATGCATATGCCACATGATAATCCTTTTGAGATTTTTTTAATTTCAAAGAGTAAGGCGGTATGTATTCGTTGGGATGGAGAGCTGCGAACAACAAAAGAGTTTTCATTGGCAAAACCCCTACTATTTACCTCTTCATCAGCAAATCCCAAGGCAGTTTCGCAATTTAGAAAAAAGCTATTTAAAGAATTTATCCAAAATACAGGAGCAAATGAAATTACCTCAGACGTTATCCTTCATAATTTGCACATGCGATATATGCCTAATATGTTATCTTCCGCGATCTTAATGAGACGCAATACTACTCATACCAAAAGTATTACCCAGGCTGTCTTATCTGATTATGAAATATCTATTTCATATTGGCCAGAAGAGGTAATTGCTGATAAAATCCATGCCAATAATTATTCATAAGACACTCCCCAGGTTTCTATGCAGGCGTTGTTATAAAATTTATTGCAATCAAAGAGAAGCTGCTCTCTTGTTTTGTAAAATAAAATATCATCGAAATTAGCAATTTCTGCCGTATTGCCCGCACTTATTACAAATTCCCCTGCTGGGGCTGAGCACGAATTGGTTATACAATAAGCGCTATTTTGCAATTGATGTTGTTGGTTTGTAAGGTCTGGAAGTGGGTTTTGCACTCCTGATCTATTATATCCGCCTAAACCATTACTGCCATGGCTTACTATTAGATAAATAGCGGCTTTGGGCATGGCAAAAGTTGATGATGCTAAATCTTTAAATATCCAAATATCATTATGAATTAAAGGATTATCACCGCTGGCTTGCCCTCGCAAGCAAATGTTGCTGGATATATGATTCGTGCTTGGCGTACTGCTGCATGTGCTATTAGTCAGGCTATTATTGATAAAAGCTCTCTGTACAACATAACTTAATTTATTATTCCATCCATCAAGCATCATGTTTGAGGGTAAGTTCAAACTACGCACTGGTATTGCGCCGTAATAAATAACATCATCGCCATCAGTTATTTGCGCGGCATTATTGCATGCAGCTGGGTTAATTGTATCATTAAATTGCTCCAATCCATATTGGGAATCATTGGTTGATAAGCTAATATTAGCAGGGCAGGGGAGACGCCCATTTTTAGCAACAAAATCTACTAATGCTGTTTCGATTACTTTGACGTTATCACGTGTAAAAGATAGTTTAGCAGCTTCAAGCTGCCCTTGTGTGCCAATAAAAAATATAGAAGAAATCGCCCCCATGATTAGTAAAATAATCGATAATTCAATTAATGAAGCGCCAGTTTGTTTAGTTGATTTTAACATATATTACCTTAACGTAAGTGAGCAATTACCTTCGCTGAATTTATTGCAGGAATAAACCATTTGATTATAAGTTTTAAAGGTAGTCATATCATCAAAACCATTGGTTATTTTATTTTGATAATAAACATTGCCTAAAGGAGTATCGCCGCTATTACGCAACTCTTGAGCATTTAACGACAGCTCATTGCGGCGTGGCAAACCTGAACCGCCACCGCCATCAACGTCAACAAATGAATAACGCAAATAAGCGCCAAGCCCATTTTCCCCATGGCTAATTAAGATGTATTTTATATCAGTGGCAATTTGCGCGCCACTAAGGTTTTGTATTTCTAAAGTGCTAGAAGTATTTTGATTATAGACAACATAACTAAATTTATTTCCCCAGCCATCATACATAAATTCATCAGTCAAACCCAAAGTGCGGGCAGGGACTGCGCCCTGGAATATATTAGTAGCAGGGTTTACTATAGAGCTTCCGCTGGGGACTGTGCAAGCGCCAAGAGAGCCCTGTTGTTGTGCATAGGTATCATTAGATACAGCTTGTGCTGGGCTAGCAGGGCATGGCAAGTTGCTATTGGTAATGAAATATGCGGTTAAAGCGTCATTGATTCGTTCTTGTCTATCTCTGGTAATTTCTATGCTCTGGCGTTGATTGTTTGCATCGAGCAACTGTATACCTCCAGCCAATAAAATGCCCATTATAGTAATAACTATACTTAGCTCAATTAAATTAAAACCATTAGGTATTTGTTTAGCGAACATATATCCCCCGCTGTAGTGGATCGCTACAAATATTGCCGCCGCCATATACATTACATTCGAGAACCATTTTATTTCGCGTTTTAAATCTTAAAATATCATCAAAGTTTTGGCTTCGCGGCATCAGTACGAAATTATTCTGTAACGAATTGAGACTCCAACTGGCATCAATGGCATAACCTGCATTGCTTAATTCACCTGCATTTGTTGGAGTGGCTCTCCGATAAACCGAAGTAGTGCTAGTTTCTCCAATATCAACATTAACATCGCCAGAATTTAAAAAAGCGCCATTACCATTTTCCCCATGGCTGATTAGAACATAAACAGGATTGCTTAATAAATTACCACTGGCATCGCTAATTTGCAGAGTTGTTCCCGCTTGTGATTGCCCTTTAAAACATAAATATTGAATATTTGAATTATTAGCCGCGTCTTTCCCATCGGGAATACATAAAGAATTAGTTGATGTATCGTTAACAAAGGCTCTTTGCACGGCATATGAAATGCGGTTGCCCCAAGCATCGAACATATATTCCTCGCTAATCCCCAATGTACGCACGGGGACTGCCCCTAAATAATGCTCGCCGTTATTCATAATTGATGTCGAAGCTGTGGATTCACACGCAGTAGTATCGCTATCTACTCTACTTTCTTCAGCAAAAGTTGTGTTGCTGGATATCTGCCAGGGGCTTGCAGGGCAGGGGAGACGACCATTAACCGCCAGATAGGTTAACAATGCATCTTCAATTACATCAAGTTTTTTATTGGTAGTTACTATGCTTTGCTTGCGGATTTCAATAGCGATAAAAGAAAAAGCCCCTGTTGCAATAACCCCCAATATTATTAGCATAATAGAGACTTCTAACAATGAAAAGCCAGACGAACTTTTATTTTTCATAATTTTTATCCCCCCATTACATACAATTGTATCAGTTATATGGGGTGGCTTCAAGTATCTATGTTATTTTGGTTATCGTTAATTATTTATTAATACATTGTGGCTAAGATAAGGCTTATAGATTGCCTCAATGGAGAAAAAAGTATGACTTTTGAAAATATAAAACCAGATGTGCTTAAGCAGCGTGTGGAGTTGGCAATAAAGTTGGAAAAATTTTTAGATATTATGGGCACTGAGATAAACCCTAGCCCAACTAGCGTGTCAGATGGAGAGAGACATATAGACGATTTGAGACTCTTAAAAGAAATCTTAAAACAAATACAAGAATTTGGAAGTAAAGAGGGGCATGAAAGTCTTAGTGCTGTTAGTCTAGGCCTAAGGAAGATTCATAAAGACTTTCTCGAAAGCTTTGAATTAATGTTGGATAGCCAAGAAGAATATTTAAAGCTTGATGATACGGAATGGGCAAAAATGGCTTCAAGTTACCAAATTAGTGAAGAAAAACGTGCTCTTGAAGAAGTAAAAAAAATACTGAAAGAAGAAATAAGACAAGTCACTTCAATTATAGGATCAGAGGGCAAGGTAGATAGTGCTCTCGATAAAGATTTTAAAAGTCAGGTGAATAAATTTAAAGCTGAGCAAAGTAAGGCGGAGAAATCTGCAATAAAGGAATCGAAAGAATTTAAAGATTACGGGAAAAAGGTTCGCTCTATGACACTTGCAGCAGAACTGCAAAGAGGCAGAACAAAACTAAAAAGAACTGTACCGAATGAAAGGCCGCAATTTGAAGAAAGCCTGCTTGCCCAAATTGAAAAAGGCATAAAATTAAAGCATGTTGATGAGAAAGTATTAGAATCAAAAACTTTAAAGAAATATAATTTTATAGAAGAAATCGCCGCTAAAGCAAAAGCACGTATTGAAAAAACTGGCAGCTCTCATATTGAAATAACTAGTGAGATGTTAGCACCTTTATTAGCTGCTGCTAAAGCTATAAGAGATGAGTTAGAAAAACCTGGTGGGAGATTAGATCCTAAAAAGCTTAAAAAAGAAAAGGAACAAATGGAGAAGCAATCTGACTTTAAAAAATCAGTAATTGCCTCACTAGATACTAGATCTGGGAACGAAATAAAAACAAAATTGAAATCTCCGTTCGCTGATATTGAAGCAAAACTCGATAATCTACTTTTGATCTATCAAAAACACTTAGATAAAAAAGCTAGCAAGGATGAGCTGCTCAACTCGCTTACTGAATTAACTATATCATATTCTGCCTTAACGCCTTCTGCGCAAAAACAATACTCCTCAGTATACCAAGAGCTGTGCAAAGTAACCAGTCGAATATGTGCTCAATCAACGAAAGTGGATGAATTTTATAATGCATTAGAAGTGTTATTGGTTGCTGCAAAAGAAAAACGGCCAGAGAAAGAAATAAACGTAGCGGCAGTATCCCTAGCGATTGCCTACCAAGCACTGCCACAGAAATTTGATGGTCACGATCTACTTTTTAGCTCGGTGCTTGCACAAGTGGGCATTAGTAGCAAATCAGTTATAAGCACTGTTATCCAATCTGCTGCAGATTTTAAGGTTCAGTCGTCGCATGCTGAAAAAGTAAGGCCACCTAAAAAAAGTTTCTTCGAATGGTTATGTGAGATTATCATCAAATGCATAGAAGTATGGAATGGCCAAGCAATTAGTAATGAAGATATAAAAAATTTATCTCAAGGTAATGCCAAAATAACTAATGTTTTAGAATCACACGAAGTTCATAAGCTTAATGCGCAAATAACAGAGGAAATAGCTAATTTTAAGAATAAATTAATGCCAAATAAAAGCTTGGTTGATTCAACGAATGATCCAAAGACATTTATTTTAGATGATCAATCTTTATCAAAACTAGCAAAATACAAATTAATTCATGAATATGTCGCGCAATTCTCTGCAAAACATAATAGCGCTACTATTACCGAAAAAGACTCATTAGGGAATGCATTTCATCTAGTGGATTATTATCTTCGCGAAAGTAAGATAGATAAAAAAGAACAAATTGATCACATAACTTCGCTAAATAATTTATGTATAAAAGCTGGATTAGATAAAATGTCATCCATAGAGAAGTCAGTGATTAATTCTCAACAAAACAAAGCGCTAGGCATAACTCGTTAATATAATATCGGGCAAGGATTATTGTTTGTTAACCCTGGCAAGTTGGGCAGAAAAAAGTGGAGCGGCCAGCTTGGATAATTTTAATAATCTTATCATGGCAGGTATAGCAAGTATTTGTTTGGCGGCCATAAACCATAAATTTATGCTGAAAATAACCGCTAGCGCCGCTGGGTGTGGTGTAATCACGTAACGAAGAGCCACCACTTGCAATTGCTGCTTGCAAAACTTTTTTGATTGCTGTTGCTAGTTTATTACATTCTTCAATGGAGAGGGAATTAGCAGGGCGCAAAGGATTAATACTAGCCATAAAAAGGCTTTCACTAGCATATATATTGCCAACACCAACTACAATTGCAGCATCCATAATTGAAGTTTTTATCGGTTGTTTTTTATTGGCTAGATGTTTTGATAAAAAATCACCGTTAAATTCAGAGGTTAACGGCTCTTCGCCAAGATTTTTAAATAAAGGATGGATGTTGATATTAGCATTTTCAATTAAAGTGATGAGGCCAAAACGGCGCGGGTCATGATAGGTAAGGATTTTTTGATTGCCTAAAGTAAAAAAGGCATGGCTGTGCTTGGCAACAAAAGGTTCATCAGCACATAATAAAATGCCCGACATTCCTAAATGTATAACTATAGTCTTGTTATTTGAAAGGGTTATCAGTATGTATTTTGCGCGGCGCTGAACGTTAGTTACTATACATCCAGAAACTAGCTCTTCAAAATCTATAGGGTAAGGTAAGCGCAGTTTTTTTTTACTCAACTGAACGGAATTTATAGTCTGTGCAATTAAACTTGGCCGCAATTGAGTTACCACTGTTTCTACTTCTGGAAGCTCTGGCATAGCGATAGCTTAGTTAAATTTTTATCTTTATAACACAGATTATAAATTAAAACACAATTTAATTTATAATTGTTGCAAGTATGAAATTATAATGATAACTATGAATGAAATGTTATCAGTAGGTTAGTTAGCATGAGGCTCGAGTTAGTATTTTCTTTTCTTATTTTTTTTGTTGCAACGGCATTTGCGGACGGTTGCGTTGAAAAACGTAATGTTTTTGACGTTGGCTCAGGAACCACTAAGCTTGGCATGCTTTTGGTTGATAAGTGCAGGCAAGAATCGATTTCTTTTGAAAAAAGCGATATAGAGCATTTAAAATTCCAAAAATGCTTGGAGCAATCTGTGGATAAAAGCACTTTGAGCAATGATTGCATTATTCAAGGAGTAGAAGGGATGCGTTCATTATTGGCACGTAATGGTTTGGATTGCTTGAAAAAAGATAAATGCGCAGGTATTGCAACCGCATGGGCGCGTAATTCTAAAAATGCTGATAGATTGATAGATGAATGGCAAAAGCTTGGGGTAATGATAAAAATCATTTCACAAGAAGCTGAAGGTGTTTTTGCTTTTCGTAGTGCGCTTATGCACCCTAATGTTAAAAAAATCAGCGACTTAGATGATGTTGCGATCCTTGATGCAGGTGGGGGGAGTTTTCAAGTTGGTGTGCAAACCAAAGGTATAGTCGATGTTTTTTATGGTAAATTTGGTGTTTTTAGTCTAAGGCAGCTAATTGATGCTGAATTAGGTGTTAAAGCTGATAAAGATATTTATTATAGTATTGAAAAATTGCCGAACGTATTGAAAACTGCCGTTAATCTTGTGCGCCCAGAAATGCGGAAGGATGTAGCATTATTGCCAAAAATTAAAAATAAAGAGTTGGTTGTTTTTGGAGTTGGAAGATTATTTGTTAATGCATTTATGGATGAAATGCAATTTAGCAACGTTATTACAAAAGGGGATTTGATCGAATTCATAAGATCAATTAGCCTACTTAAAAGTGAAGAAGTTGCGAAAAAATATCCAAATATGGCTAAATTTTTTATTCCGCATGCACAGATGGCAGCTATTATGGTTTATGCAATTATTGAAAGCTTAGAGGTTGATCAGCTTGAGGTAATAGATGCACGTTTATTTGACTACATTGCTTTAGATAAGGAAGTCTGGGCTGGTTAGGGTAATATACTGCTCGCCAATGAAGGTACTGGTTTTTAGAAAGGAGCGATCGAGGTCAGAAATGAGGAAAGCCCATGCCTGGGGGGCTCGGCCGAAGGCTCAAGGCTGCGGCTTTGCGAATTCTGACGAATTCGTGGGAGATTCATTGCTCTGCCATAATAATAAAACCAGCCTCTTCAAGTCCATTGGGTATAGTTTAATTCAAGCACGTTTTGTAAAAAGGTAATGATATTGTTTATGGCTGCGAAGTAGTGTCCACAGGGAAACCCGCCGCATACCAAGCTAAGATACCCCCAGCCATGTTATAAACTTCTGCTTGCGGATTTGTGGATAACAGCTTCATGCATACAGCAGCACTGCGTTTGCCAGAACGGCAATGAACTATAATCTTTTTAGCGCTTGTAACAGGGAGTTTATCCCAGCTGTCAGTATTCATTGGTATTAGCTTCGCTGAGGGTATATTCATTTCATGATATTCAAAGGGCTCTCGCACGTCAATTAATACCGCATCATCATTGTCCAAATGTATCTTTGCTTCGTATACTGTAATTTCAGGGGTCATAATTAATATAAATCAATAGTAGTGGTTAACTTTAAACTTATTATTATTCATTAGCTGCGAATCCTTGCTTTTCGCTAGCATAATTATACATATTAAAGCAGGCATTGATAGCATGGAAGAGAAAATAAAGAAAAAATTCCATCCTAAGATAGTGGCTAATTTTCCAGAGATGGCTCCAAAAAATAACCGCATAATTGAAGAGATGGATTGCAAAAAAGCAAATTGCACTAAGGTAAACCTTCTGCTGCACAATGAACTCATAAAGCTAATAATTGCTAGGTTACACATTGCGGAACAAAATACTTCAAAAAAATTTATCCATAGCAAAGTAAAGTTATCTGCACCAAAATAAAAAAGTAAAATAAATAACAGATTAGTAATGGCAGCTAGGGATTCGCACAATATTAGAACTATTGATATTTTAATCGAGTGTAGTAAATAAGCACCAACGGCTGTGCCCAATAAAAAAGCAAATATAGCAACACTTTTAACAACTACTGCAATATCTTGTTTGGAAAAACCAATTTCTAGCAAAAATACTGGCATCATCGTGTCAAGAAAGCTATCACTTACCTTGTAAAAAGCAATCAACATCATAATTAATAGTGCGTTAGGCTTTATTAGTAACTTTTTTATAGGCCACCAGTATTGAGAGTATATAAAGTTACTTCCGCTAACTTTTATTTTATTTATAACGTGTATTTCATTATCTTCATCATATGATGAAGATAATGAAAGAACTAGTGAGCAACATAAAATAGCTGCTGCAACCATTAAAAAAGCACCATGCCAGCCATAAAAACTAGATACATATAAAGCAAATGCCCCAGAAAAAAGCAAACCAAAGCGAAACCCTGATACTACAAAGCTGTTTCCTATAGTGGCATTGCTGCCGCGAAAAAGTTCTATCCGGTAGGCTTCTAAGGCAATGTCGTAGAAAGATGCCGCAAATGCGAATATAACAGAAAAGCCGCAAATTAGGTTAGTATATCCTGTAAAATAGCTTAAAGTTGCCATCTCAATCAGCGTTATAATCATAACCAATTGCATTAATAGCATCCACATTTTATAGCGCCTTAAAATACCCTTGCTAATATAATGTGTAGCTATATCAACTAAAGGGGCGCAAAAATATTTCAGTGAATATGGCAGCAACCTTAGAGAAAGCCAGCCTATCGCAGCTAAACTAAAACCTTCTTCGTATAAAAAGGCGGTAAAAGTAGAGGTGATAAGCGCAAATGCCAAGCCGCTACTTGCGCCTATACCAAATGCGGTAAGTTTTTTATCAATGCTAAATCGCAAAAAAGACCGCAATATACTGATCAACTTGCACCCCTAATTCGTTGTTTTCTACCTGGATTTGTTCACTCGAACCTGCGGGGTAGGTATTTTGTCTTGTACATCAACAAAGCCAGTATTATCTGGAATAACGCGAGATCTACCGTCATGGCTAACTAACACCATCACCCTTTGCCCAACCGCCATAACTGAATCTAAGCCTTGTACTACAGTCATTATTTGGCCATTAGTTAGTTTTACCACATATTCGAAAGCATTCTGTTGTGTTAGCTTATCTTGAACTAAAGCGCCAGCAGTTGCCCCTGCAACGCCGCCAAGTATAGTTGCCGCAGCATTGCCGCTCCCGCCGCCTATAGCGCTACCAGCAACGGCGCCAGTAATGCCACCAATAGCGATTCCTTGCTTATTGCCAGCTAAATATTCTGATTCTTTAACCAATACTTGTCTAGCGCTAACAATAACACCTTGATAGCTAAAAGATGCTTCGCCAACGCTGGCAGCGCTATAAACATTAGAGGAAATATTGCGTTCGCAGCCACCAAGCATTACTCCACCTGCAATGGTTGCTATTAACGTAAGGGAAGTTAGTTTTTTATTTAAGTTGCTCATGATAAATATTTTTTTAGTTGATACAAACAGTATTAATAATAACATATAAGTTATAAATTTATACCAAATTTATTTGCCAGTTTTCTTTTAAAGTGCCTTCGATTCGCAATGAATCAAGCCTGGTCAAGATAAAGCTTATGACATCCTGGCTTATTTGCAGCTGAGAAAATGAAAGCTGCCAATTAAACTTTTCTAATATTCGCAAAACGCCAATTGCGGCGCGGCGTAATGCATAGGGGTCTTTAGAGCCAGTTGGCCTAATACCTTGGGCAAAAAATGAATTCAAAGCACACAACTTATCAGCTAGCGCTAAAGCAGCGCCAATTTCGGTATTAGGTAAAGAATCACTTAGGCCTTGCGGTTTGTAATGCTCAGCAATAGCTTTTGCTACTTCTTTTTCTTCCCCGTCATGTAATGCATAGTAGTAACCCATTACGCCCTGCAACTCTGGAAATTCCCCTACTATGCCAGTGGTTAAATCAGCTTTTGCTAGATACGCTGCTCGACTTATTAAACTTTCATTTAGCCCTAACTGCTTAGCAATTAAAGTGGAAAGCTGCTGAACGCGCATAACATGATCATAAACAGTGCCTATTTGGGCATGGTATACAAGGATTTTCAATTTTTCAACTTTCGATTCTAGGGTTGTTTTTCGGTCATTATCTAAAAAGAATTTGGCATCATAAAGGCGTGCTTCTAAAACTTTTGTATTGCCAGCGATAATTTTTTTTCCATCATTTTCCGCTTTGATATTAGATACAATAACGAAATAAGAAGTTAGATTGCCATGTTTGTCTTCAAGCATTATATAACGTTGATGATTGCGTAGCACAGTTACTAAAAGCTCTGGCGGTAGATCCATGAATTCAGCCCTGATTCTTCCTAGATAAACCACAGGATATTCTACCAGCCCCGCAATTTCATTTAATAAACTTGCATCTACACGCCAGCTAAGCCCTAAGTCCTTCGTTTTATCTTCGATTTGTTTAAGAATTGATTGCCTGCGTTCAGCTGGATCAAGGATAACAAAAGCATCTTTTAATTGAGATTTATAATCTTCGTTTAGTTTAAACTTAGGATTATAGCTATTAAAAATAATCTTAGCAGGCGCCATGAAGCGGTGGCCAAAGGTAAAGTTGCTAGCAGTGACGCCAGCGAAGGTTACAGGTACAACTTGATTACCCCATAAACAGCTGATGGAATGGATTGGCCGTACCCAACGCTCCTTGTTATTACCCCAGCGCATGGATTGCGGCCAGACGTAATTTTTAAGCGCTTTCTCGATTAATTCTTTGGCTAAAGCGGGCATTTTAATAGCTTCCGTCACCTGCCGATAAACATAGAAATCCCCTTCTGAAGATAGTTCATTTTTATCTTTTAGGTTATACTTACGTAAAAAACCTTGAATTGCAGCATCTGGGGCATTTAGGCGTGGGCCTCTGATTATTTCCTTTTTTGGCGCAATACTATCTGGTAAACCTTCTAGATAAAAACCCATACGGCGAGGGGTAACGAAAACCTCTTTTTTGTTCAAAGTAAATTTTCCACAGGATTCAACGAAGAGCGAAATAACTGAAGAAGCAAGATCTTCCGCTGCTTTGTTTTGCAATAGGGCGGGAATTTCTTCGGAAAAAATTTCAAGAAAAAGTGAGCTCATTTTACACCAAATAATCTAATATATCGGGAATTTATTACATAACTCTTTAATTTTAGCAAGCACTGTATTTTCAATAGCTGTATTTCCATCTAAACCATTGGCGCGTAAGCCGTCAAGTACATCAGCAGCTAGGTTAGCAACCAACTCAAATTCTTGCTTGCCAAAGCCGCGCGTAGTGGCCGCTGGTGAGCCAAAGCGCAACCCTGATGTAATAGTTGGTTTTTGTGTATCAAAAGGAATGCCATTTTTATTACAGGTAATACCAGCATTTTCTAATGATTGCTGTCCATCTTTGCCTGTTAAACCGTATTTGCGCAAGTCAACTAATAAAAGATGCGTGTCGGTGCCGCCAGTAAAGCAACTGTAACCGCGGCTTTGCAAGGTATTGGCCATAGCTTGTGCATTGCTTATTACATTCTTAATATATTCTTTATAACTATCTTGTAATGCTTCAGCGAAAGCGACAGCCTTAGCGGCGATAACATGCATCAATGGCCCACCTTGAATGCCAGGAAAAATAGCGGAGTTTACTTTTTTAGCAATGTCTTCATCATTAGTTAAAATCATGCCGCCGCGCGGGCCACGCAGAGTTTTATGAGTGGTTGTGGTGATGACATGTGCATGATCTATTGGCGTAGGATGATAGCCAGCGGCAACGAGCCCAGCAATATGGGCAATATCAGCATGTAAATAAGCACCAATACCATCCGCAATGCGGCGGAATTGTGCAAAATCAATTTGGCGAGGATAAGCTGAATAACCAGTGATAATCAATTTTGGTTTATGTTGTGCAGCCAATGCGGCAATTTCTTCGTAGTTTAATAACCCTGTTTCGCGGTCAACCTCATAACAAACGGCATTAAACCATTTACCAGAAAAATTAACGCGCGCACCATGCGTAAGGTGGCCGCCTGAGTTAAGGGATAGCCCCATAATTGTATCACCTGGCTGTAACAAAGCCATGAATACTGCTTGGTTAGCTTGGCTGCCAGAATGTGGCTGCACATTAACGTATTGCGCCCCGAATAACTGTTTAGCGCGCGATATAGCAAGATTTTCAGCAACATCTGCCCATTCGCAGCCGCCATAATATCTTTTGCCAGGATAGCCTTCGGCATATTTATTAGTTAAAATCGAGCCCTGAGCTTCTAAAACTGCTTGGCTAACGAAATTTTCTGAGGCAATTAGCTCAACCCCATATTGTTGGCGCGCATGCTCTTTTTCAATTGCAGCGTAAATTTGGGGGTCGATATTTGCCAAGGCTGAACTAGTTTTTTTCATGGCGCGCACCTCTTTTTAAATAAAAGAAAAAATCTCACTTATCGCCAATAACAACTTTTGGCGTAATGGCTGTTCTATCACTTTCTTAGCGATCATACAAGCATGAATGACAGTAATTTCATTGTTTTTAAATCCTATTATACCTAAGTGCTGATTATATTTTGCAAGGGTGAATAGGGCAATATTGCCTTCTATTAGTTCTTGGCTGGTGTTTAGATGTAATTTTAAATTTTTTTCTAATAGATGCGAGTCATGTTGAAAATGATAATCACACCGATCGTATTTACTAAAAGGATTCCCAGTTTTGTTGAGCAATTTTAATTCATTAGCAATACCAATAATCAGCCCAAGGCAATCACAGCCAACGCCGCACATTCTCCCTTGATGATGAAATGGGGTGCTGATCCAGCGGCGGGCGGCGTTAATTATTGCTGGGCGAGTTACTGTTTTTATGTTAGATTGAGTGCTGTTATTTGACATATTAAATATAATAAAAAATGAATTGGTTTGGACGTTTAAAACAAGGCCTTAGTAAAACCTCCTCTTCTTTTGCGGATGGAATTAAAAAAATATTTTCGCATGCCAGGCCCGACGCAGTAAGCCTCGATGAGGTTGAAGAGTTGCTAATTACTATGGATTTGGGCGTTGAATTTGCTGCGGAAGTTCGTAACGAATTAGCGCGGCAAAAATTCACTAAAGGCAATCAACATGCGGAAATTATTGCATATCTGAATGATAAAATTAGTAAGCTATTAGAGCCTTTAACAACGCCAATTATAATCGAGCATAAGCCGCAAGTTATTTTAGTATGTGGGGTAAATGGCAATGGCAAAACAACGACGATAGGTAAGCTTGCTAAACAATGGCATAGTGAGGGTAAAAAAGTTATGATTGCCGCTTGTGATACCTTTCGCGCCGCTGCAGTTGAACAGCTGCAAGTTTGGGCAGAGCGTAGCGATAGTTTGTTTATTAGTGGCCCACCAAATGCAGACCCAGCAAGTGTTGCTCATAATGCTTTGCTTAAGGCAAAGGAGCAGCAAGCGGATGTGTTGCTAATTGATACAGCTGGCCGGCTGCAAAATAAAAGTAATTTGATGGAGGAGTTAGCCAAAATAACCCGAGTGTTGCAAAAAATTGAGCCGCATGCACCACATAATTCAATAATTGTATTAGACGCGACAACAGGGCAAAATGCGCTGAGCCAAGCTGAAGTTTTTAGTAAAATAATTAATATAAATGGCCTAATCGTAACTAAGCTTGATGGAAGTGCAAGGGCAGGTATAATTGTGGCGCTTGCTAAAAATTATAAACTGCCTATCCACTGTATTGGCATCGGTGAAGGTATTGATGATTTGCGCCCATTTATTGCTAAAGAATTCGCCTCAGCTTTGTTAGTGGGGGTAGAGTAATGGGTATATGCCAGTTAACATAACTGTTTGTACAAAACAATAGAGAGCGTTGAAGCAGCGGAAGGTTGCGCGTGTCTGTGGGGGATCGGCCGAAGGCCGAGACACGCGTAATTTGGAGCGTGAACCAAGCGCAGTAGCTTGCATAAGCTGTAGAAGTCAAGATTTGATCTTACAGACAAGATAAACTAACAAAACTGATCAGGATTTAAATTCTCCCTTTCAGCGTTGTATTCAAGATACAAGATCTCATTACTTTTTTCAACCGCTAA
>Ga0315902_10002428_pt1 | contig 28995 bp, 29 predicted proteins | sample LakEriMetagenome_9_FD_203523 | JGI IMG/M metagenome (GOLD analysis project Ga0315902, IMG submission 203523) | Freshwater fungal communities from buoy surface, Lake Erie, Ohio, United States - Buoy 12 MA117 | ecosystem: Environmental > Aquatic > Freshwater > Lake > Lake biofilm | place: USA...
GCGTGCGCAGATCGATCACTTCGGCGTCGATGCCGCTGTCCTCGGTGGCGGCCAGCGCCACGTGCACCATCGTGCCGTAGGAAAGGATCGTCATCTCCGATCCTTCGCGTACGATGTTCGCCTTGCCGAGTGGGATTTTGTAATAGCCTTCGGGCACTTCCGACGCCGGGTGCTTCGACCACGGAATCACAGGGCGATCTCGGCGGCCATCGAACGGACCGTTATAGACGCGCTTCGGCTCGAGAAAGATCACCGGATCGTCGTCTTCGATCGCGCTGATCAACAAACCCTTCGCATCATAGGGCGTCGCCGGGATCACCGTCTTCAAGCCAGCCACGTGCGTGAACAGAGCTTCCGGACTTTGGCTATGGGTTTGACCGCCATAGATGCCGCCGCCATAGGGCATGCGCACCGTCATCGGCACGGTGAAATCATTGGCGGAGCGATAGCGGATGCGCGCCGCCTCCGACACGAGCTGGTCGTACGCAGGATACATATAATCCGCGAACTGGATCTCGATCACAGGGCGCAGGCCATAGACTGCCATGCCGATCGCCGTGCCGGCGATGCCACATTCGTTGATCGGCGCATCGAAGCAACGCTTGGCGCCATACTTTTCCTGCAGATGTTCGGTGACTTTGAACACGCCGCCGAAATAGCCGACATCTTCGCCGAAGGTAAGCACGCGGGAATCGCGCGCCATCATCGTGTCGAGCGCTGAATTGAGCGCCTGGATCATGGTCATCGTGGCCATCGGATCAGACCTCCAATTGCTTGCGCTGTTCTTGAAGGTGCCAAGGCATTTCCTTGTACACGTCCTCGAACATCGATTGCGCCGAGTGCGCGCCCTCGGCGCCGAGAACGCCATCCTTTTCCGCTTCGCGGCCGGCTTCGCGCACCTGCTCCACTGCGGCTTCCTGCGCCGCGCGGTGCTGATCGTCGCTCCACTCGCTGATCGAGATCAAGTGTTGCTTCAGGCGTTCGAGTGGATCGCCCAGCGGCCAGGAGCGGCCTTCATCAGCTGGACGATAGCGCGAGGGATCGTCCGACGTGGAGTGAGGCCCGCCGCGATAGGTGAAGTGCTCGATCAGCGTCGGGCCAAGATTGGCCCGCGCGCGCTCCGCCGCCCATTGCGTCACCGCATAAACGGCAAGGAAGTCGTTTCCGTCAACGCGCAGCGGCGCCATACCGTAGCCCACGCCGCGCGCGGCGAAGGTCGTGTTCTCGCCGCCCGCAATGCCTTGGAACGACGAGATGGCGTATTGGTTGTTGACGACATTGATGATCACCGGCGCGCGATAGACGGCCGCGAACGTCATCGCCGCGTGGAAATCGCCTTCCGCTGTCGAACCATCACCCAGCCAAGTTGCCGCGATGCGCACATCGCCCGAATAGGCTGACGCCATCGCCCAGCCCACCGCTTGTGGCACCTGCGTCGCCAGATTGCCCGAGATCGTGAAGAAGCCGTCCTTCTTCGACGAATACATCACCGGCAATTGCCGGCCGCGCATCGGGTCGCGCTTGTTGGAATAGATCTGGTTCATCATCTCGACGATTGGGTAATCGCGGGCGATGAGCAGGCCCTGCTGACGATAAGACGGGAAGCACATGTCCTCCGGCGACAGCACCATCGACTGCGCCACCGAGATCGCTTCTTCGCCGAAGCTCTGCATATAGAAGCTGGTCTTGCCCTGACGCTGAGCACGATACATGCGATCGTCGAACGCGCGCGTGAGGATCATGTATTTGAGGCCGCGGCGCAGCGTTTCCGGATCGAGATGCGGCGCCCATGCGCCCAGCGCATTGCCTTCCATGTCGAGCACGCGAATGAGCCCGTAGGCGTAGTCGCGCAATTCGCTTGGAGACGCGTCGATATCCGGGCGCGGCGTGTCGCCAGGTTCGGGGAAAGTCCAGCCGCTGAAGTCCGGCTTGTCGCCCGGGCGCGCATTGGGCGCCGGGATGTGCAGATCAAGAGCGTTCTTGCGGCTCATGGGCTCCCTCAAGCTCTTTGCGCGGCGGCGAGCCGCTCGCGTACGATACGGTCAGCGGCCTGGTTCGGCGTCAGCCCTTCGGCTTTCGCGGTGTCCAACAGGTTCAACAGACGCGGCGCGATGGCGTGCACGCGCGCATCGACGGCCGCTTCAGTCTCACCGATATATTCGGCGCTGACGCTAATGATGCCGCCGGCGTTCACAACGTAATCCGGCGCATAGACGATGCCGCGCGCTTGCACGCGTGCGCCGTCTTCTTCCGTCGCCAATTGATTGTTCGCCGCCCCACAGATGATCGGGGCGCCAAGTTCAGGAATAGTCGTGATGTTGAGCCCCGCGCCCAATGCGCACGGCGCAAACAGATCGGCCTTCGCGGCGTGGATGCGTTCCACGGCGACGACTTCCGCGCCCAACGCTTTCGCGCGTTCAAGATTCGTTGCGTTCACGTCCGCCACCAAGAGCTTTGCGCCTTCGTCCGCAAGCAGCTTGCAAAGCCCGAAACCCACAGCACCCGTGCCCTGCACAGCAATGGTGCGGCCCTGCACCGCCCCGCCCAGTAACGCCTTGATCGACAAGAACACGCCGAGCGACGTCCACGGTGAAGGATCACCGCCAGCCTGGCCGCCCTCTTTCGGAATACCCGAGACGTAGGAGGTCTTGCGCGCGATCGCGCGCATATCGTTCACGCTGGCGCCAACATCTTCGGCCGCCACGTAGCGGCCGCCAATCGCTTGGACTTGCTCGCCGAACCTCTCAAAGCACGCAGCGCGATCGGGACCCATTTTGTAAAGTACGGCCTTGCCGCCGCCCATCGGCAGCTCGGCCATCGCGTTCTTGTAGGTCATGCCGCGCGACAGACGAAGCGCGTCGGTCAGCGCATCTTCTTCGCGCGGATAGGTCCACACCCGCACGCCGCCGCCCGACGGGCCAAGCACGGTTGAATGGATCGCCACAATGCCGGCAAAGCCCAAAGCTTCGTCGCCGACAAACACAACATCCTCATGCCCATCATACGAAGGGTTGGATTTCCAGTTCATCATTGAATCGGCTCATCCAGCAGCAATTGACGCGCAAAGCGGCACGGCGGCGAGCCGAACGCCAGCACGCCATCGTGGTAACGCTTCAGATTGAATTGACCGCCCCACGCAGCGCGCGCGGCGACGCGAGTTTCCAGGTGTTCCTGGTAGCCCACGAAATAGGTCGAAAGTTGCGTGACCGAGAGTTGCGCGCGCCGCCATTTGCCGGCCGCCTCACGCTCTTCCTGGAACGCGGTGTGCGTCAGGAAGTGCATCAACTCCTCTTGGCTCATGCCATCGACATGGATCGCCTGGTCGATGATGGCGTTGGCAATCGAGCGCAGCTGCATCTTCAACTGCGATAGACGGAACAACGGATCGTCGCGGCGGAAGCCCTCTTCCACCATCAGCTCTTCCGCATACACCGCCCAGCCTTCGACAAACGAACCAGAGCCCAACACCGCGCGCAGCGTCGAGGGATAGCGGTTCGAGTGCCAGATCTGCGTGTAATGCCCCGGCATCGCTTCGTGCACCGAGACGTCGAGCAATTGGCGCGTATTGTACTCGCGCAGGAACGACGTCGCTTGCTCCTCGGTCCAATCGTCCGGGATCGGCGAGACGGCGTAGAACGTGTCGAGATGCTGTTCGAGCGGGCCGGGTGAATCGCAGTACGCCACCGCGACGCCGCGCTGGAATTCCGGCATGTCGATCACACGCACAGGGCCTTCTGGGATCGTGATGAGATCGCGCTCGACGACGAAGCGGCGCGCCTCTTCCACGCCCTCAGTCGCGATCTGCACGACACGATCACGCGCCGGCCGCTCGGCGGCGGCCAGATCAAGCGCTGCCCGGATCGCTGCTTGCTGCTGCTCCGGCGAAGGCGCGTCCGGGGTCGCCGGCGCATCGGCGCGGCCGGCCAGCGCCAGCTTAGACACCCGATACATTGCCTCGCGCACGCTGATGACGGCCGCGTCAGCACGACGGCGGATTTCGGCGCGCGTCAAATCCGATTGCAGCGTGAAGCGCAATTGCGTGTCGAATATCTCCTCCCCGGCGCGGAATTCCGCTTGTGCGGCCGGCACGAGCGTGCTGACGATCCAAGTCTGATGCTCATCGACTGCGGCGTTGAACGTCGCGATCGCCGCCTCAAGCCGCGCGCGCTTGCGCGCATTGAGCAGGCTTTTGTGCGGCTCGATCATGTCAGTGACGATGCTCTTGAGGCCTGGATTTTGCGCTGCGTACATGGCGGCGTGCGGCGCAGGCACGCGCGCGGGCTGCAACTCGCTGCGCGCTTGCGTCAGCAATGCCGGCAAACGCTCCATGCGCACGGTTGCGGCCTCCAAACGCTGCGGCAACGGCGCGAACTCGCGCGCCATCAAGCCATAGAGCGCGCCGCCCGCGAGCGATTGATAGCCGAGCGGATTCCACGCCCAGTTCTGCCAGGTCTCCGTCTGCCAAATCTGCGCACGGAGCGAATTGCCAAGGATCAGCGCGTCGACTTGGTTCGCGCGTGAGAGCTGGCTTGCATCGATCGCTTCAAGCGCGGTCAGCGTCTCGCGTGCAAAGCGCAGGCCCGCGGCGCGTCCCGAGGCGCTTACATCGTCGACCAGATGATCGAAGCGGTGATCGCCGGTTGTCGTCGCATTGATCGGCGAAAGCCGCATCGCACGATCGAGCCAGCGACGGCCCAAAGCTTCGAATGCGCGATCCGCGCGGCTCTGCGTTTGCGCCCAAGCGGGCGCGGCCACCAGAGGCGCAAGCATGGTGGAGCCGAGTGCTGTGATGACCCGGCGGCGATTTGAGATCATGGCGGACGTTCGCTCCCAGCGGCTGGCGCAACGACAACCGCCGCTATTGTTTCCCCTGCCAAAAGCACAAAGGCGCGATTTATGCAAGAAGGATCAAATCAGAGGGACAATGTTGCCGTATTTGATCCGTTATAGGTAATTTAAAACCTCATCGAGTGGCATTTTCGACCAATCCCCGCGCACACCCCTTTGGCGAATGCCGTTTCCGCCCCAAGCCTGAAAACGTCGCCTTGCAAACGCCGTCGCCACCAGCTATGCCCCCCGCCTTCGCGCCCGTAGCTCAGCTGGATAGAGCACCAGACTACGAATCTGGGGGTCAGGAGTTCGAATCTCTTCGGGCGCGCCATTCTCCTTAATTGAGCCAATAGAAACGTGAGCGCTTGACGGCGCGCGGCGGCGAACCTTGATCGGCCGCATGGCCCCGAACGGACGCGTTTCCCGTCGCCAGGAGGGCGCCGAGACACAAGCCTCAGACACGAAGGAGACGCCATGATAAGGGTATCGGAGGCTTGGGGCTCTAAGTTCACAATCAGGACGAGGCGCTGGATTTCTAGGTCAACAAGCTGGGCTTCACGGTCCATGCCGATCATCGCAACGGCGCTTATCGTTGGCTGACCATCAAGCACCCCAGTCAGGCCTCGTTCGAACTCGGCCTCTTCGTGCCGCAGGAGCCTGTGCTGGACGCGGTGACGGCGCAAACGATGCGAGAAATGTGGCGAAAGGCGCGATGCCGCCTCCAGTGCTCATCGTCGAAGATTGCCGCGCCGCCCACGACACACTGCGCGCCAAGGGCGTCGAGTTCACGCCAGAGCCGATCGCGCGCTTCGGCAGTGTCGACGCCAGTTTCCGTGATCCCTCCGGCAATGCCTGGAAGATGATCGAGGGCTGAGATGTACGCACAGCATTATGCCGCGACAAAGGAGGTCCGCGTGAGCCAATTCATTCGCCAGTTTCACCGCTGGGTGTCTGCGTTCTTCGTGCTTAGCGTGATCGCGACCACGATCGCGCTGGCGCAAGCCGAGCCGATCATGTGGATGTCGTACGTTTCGCTGCTTCCGCTCGCTTTCCTGGCGCTGAGCGACATCTATCTCTTCGTGCAGCCCAATCTGTCGAAGCGGCGCACTGGAGCTTAAACATGGCAAAGACCGCAAAGAAGGCCAGGCCCCCAAGAAAAGCCGCCGCAAAGAAGAAACCTGCGCGCAAGAGCGCAGCGAAGAAGATGGACGCGCCGAAACTCCTGTCCGGCGGCAATCCGCAGATTGCCAAAGGCTATGGCGACGAACCGGTGCAGGCCTACATCGCGGCGATGCCGGGTTGGAAAAGCGCAGTCGGCGCCAAGCTCGATACGCTGATCACCAAGGCCGCGCCGAAAGTGCTGAAGGCGGTGAAGTGGAATTCGCCCTTCTACGGCGTCGAGGAAGGTCGTTATTTCATGAGTTTTCACGTCTTCGCCAAATACATCAAAGTGGCGTTCTTCGACGGCGCTTCACTAAGGCCCATCCCACCCGGCGCCTCCAAGCAGAAGAACGTGCGCTATCTCGACATTTACGAGGGCGCGTTCGACGAAAAGCAATTCAGCGCGTGGGTAAAGCAAGCCAGCAAACTGCCGGGAGAGAAGATGTGAGCGTCGCCAAGAAGAAAGCCGCGCCGAAAACGGCTGCCGCAAAGAGCGCCTCGGCAAAGGATTGGCGCACCGATACGCTGGCGCAGGTGCGCAAACTCATCAAGGACGTCGCGCCCGAGGCGATCGAGGCCCGCAAATGGGACGTCCCCGTCTGGAAGCACGACGGCATTGTCTGCACTGGCAAAACCTACAAAGACAAAGTGAAACTTACCTTCGCCAAGGGCGCGGCGCTCAAGGACCCGTCCGGCCTCTTCAACGCAAGCCTCGACGGCAATGTCCGCCGCGCGCTCGACATCTTCGAGGGCGAAAAGCTGAACGAGAAGGCTTTCAAAGCGCTGATCAATCAAGCGGCCGCGCTCAATGCGTCGAAGAAGAAGCCCCCCGCCAAGCGCGCCAAGTAAGCTTAGAGATCGCGCCAGGCCTTGTGTGCGCCGACGCTTGTCGCCGCATAGATTCCGCGCGCCACCGCACGCGCCAAACAATCCGCAGCGAGCGCGCCGAAGCGCGCAATCGCAAAAGCACGCGGTTCGGTGAGCGGTTTCGCCGCTGTCGCCAGCGCAAACACCACGTCGCCATCGAACGGCGCAAATACGGGACGGATCGCGCGCGCTAAGCCCGCGCTCGCCATCTGCGCGATGCGTTTGCACTCGGCAGGCGTGAGATCGGCGTCCACGGCGACGCAGGCGATTGTCGTGTTCTCGCGTGGCGCAGGATTGGCCTTTGCGCCATCCCAATCTTCGAGATCGAACGATCGCGAGCCGTCAGGCCCCACGCCGCCAAACTCGCGCTCGATCTCGAACGGATGCGCCCAGAATGCGCGACTGCCCGGCATTGTTGTCGAGCCAAAGGAATTGACGCACGCCAGCGCCGCGATGGTGAAGCCGTCAGCTGTGACAATGCTGGCGCTACCCTGCCCGCCTTTTAGCGCGCCGGCATTGGCGCCGAGCCCCGCGCCGGCGTTGCCGAGCGGCACATTCTTGGCGCGCGCGGCGTAGGCGGCGCGACCGAGTGCATTGTAGGGCGGCGCATCGCCCCAGGCTTTGTCGCCGCCATTGGCGAGATCGTAGAGAATAGCCGCGGGTATCACCGGCGATTTCGGCACGCCCGGCAGGTCCACCAAGCCATAACCGCGCCCCTTCGCGCCCATCAGCGCCCCAACACCGTCGGCGGCGGCGAGCCCATAGACAGAGCCGCCCGCCAGCACGAGCGCATCCACAGCATCGACCAAATTCTCAGCCGCCAACGCATCCGTCTCGCGCGTGCCGGGCCCGCCGCCGCGCACATCGACAGCGCAGACCGCACGGCCGTCCGGCACGATCACCGTCACACCCGTCAGCGCTTTGTGATCCTCGGCGCAGCCCACGCTGAGGCCTGCAACGTCAACGAGCGAATTGGTGGGGCCAATATGAGACATGGCGGCCAGGAACCTCGGCATGCGTCAAAGCGCAAGCCCTTTAGGGGTTTTCTCAAATCGATTCCGGCGTGTACGAAACGGGGGATGCTTCATTCCCTGCCTAAGCGCTTCGGCGCCCTCCTTTTCGCATTGGCGCTCGCGGCCTGCGCTACGACCTCCTCTCCTACCGGCTCTGGCGGCAGCACGCGCAACGAGCCTGGGCCACGCGGCGAAGCGATGGCGGTGGCGGCGAACCCGCATGCCGTCGAAGCCGCGCTCGAAATGTTGCGCGCTGGCGGCTCGGCCGTGGACGCAGCGATCGCAGCGGAACTGGTGTTGGGCCTGGTGGAGCCGCAAAGCTCCGGCCTCGGCGGCGGCGGCTTCATGCTCTTCTATGACGGCCGCACCGAGCAAATACTCGGCTATGACGGGCGCGAATGGGCGCCCGCTGGCGCGACGCCTGAGATGTTCCTCGACGCGCGCGGCCGCCCCATGGCGTTTCTCGACGCACAAGCCAGCGGCCGCTCCACCGGCGTGCCGCTGCTGATCCCGATGCTGAAGCTCGCGCATGACGATCACGGCCGTCTGCCGTGGGCGCATCTGTTCGAGCCGGCGATCCGTCTGGCCGACGAAGGCTTTGAAATTTCGCCGCGCATGGCGCGCATGATTGCCCGAGCCGGCGAACGTGGCCGCTTGCGCGCCGACTTCCAAGCGCGCGCCTATCTGTTCGATCGCGAGGGCGCGCCACTGCCTGCGGGCACGCTACTGCGCAACGCGGCATACGCGAACACGTTGCGCGCGATCGCCGCACAAGGCCCTGCCGCCATGACGCAAGGCCCGATCGCGGATTCGATCGTCGCCGCCGCCCGCCGCAACCCACGCGGCGGCACGCTCACGCTTGCAGATTTGCAAGCGGCACAACCGCGCCGGCTTGAACCAATCTGTGGCGCCTATCGCGTCTATCGCGTCTGCACCTTGGGTTCGCCAACATCCGGAAACGCGGTGCTCTCGATCCTCGGCCTCTACGAGCGCGCGCGCCCGCAGCCCGGTAGTGCGAGTAATCCTGACGATTGGGCGGCATTCCTGTGGGCGAGCCGCCTCGCTTACGCGGATCGCGATCATTACATGGCCGACGATCAATTCGTGCCTGTGCCGACACAGGAATTGTACGCACCCGCCTATCTCGATAGCCGCGCCACGCAAATCAATCTGGCGCGCGCGCCAAGCCATGTTGGCGCAGGCCAGCCCGCAGGCGTTGAACTTTACGAGCGCTGGGGTCGCGACGACGGCGAGGACCACGGCACCACCCACCTTTCCATCATCGATGCATGGGGCAACGCCGTATCGCTGACCGCGACCGTGGAGAGCGCGTTCGGCTCGCAACGCATGGCGTCGGGCTTCTTCCTCAATAACGAGCTGACGGATTTTGCGTTCGAACCAACATTGAACGGCCGCCCACTCGCAAATGCGGCGGCGGCGAACAAGCGGCCGCGCTCCTCGATGTCGCCGGTGATCATCACCGATCGCGACGGCGAATTGCAGATGGTGATCGGCTCGCCCGGCGGCTCATCGATCATCGGCTATGTGGCGCGCACCACGATCGGCGTCCTCGATTGGAACATGCCGGTGCAGGATGCGATCAATCTCTCCAACATCACCGCCCGTTTCTCGCCAGCGAACCTTGAGGCGGCGCGCATGCCTGCGGGTGTCGGCGAAGAACTCACGCGCCGTGGTTGGGAATTCCGCGATGTGACGGGGCTTGAGGAGAGCGGCATTCACGCCATCCGCGTACGGCCGAACGGCTTTGAGGGCGGCGCCGATCCACGGCGGGAAGGCGTCGTCGGCCGCATTCCGTCCACCGCACAAGCCGCCGCGACTACGCCGCCGGCAAGGTGATCTTGAAGGTCGAGCCCTCGGCGCCTGTCCGCGTCAGCTCAAGCTCACCGCCCATCGCGCGCGTGAGTTCGCGTGCGATGGCGAGGCCCAGCCCCGTGCCGCCAGCTTCAGGAGCCGCCGAGACGAACGGTTCAAACAAGCGCCCGCGCAAATTCTCGCGCACGCCGGGGCCGTGATCAATCACTTCGATCTCGCAACGCCCTTCCATGCGCATACCGCGAATGAGCACGCTGCGATCTTTGTCGCGCCGCGTGTGTTCCTTCATCGCCTGACCGGCGTTGCGGATGAGGTTCACAAGAATCCGATGCAGGTGATCGGCGTCCGCGATGCAGGCGAGGCCCTTCTCGATGTCGTGTTTGTATTCAGTGCCGCCAAAACCAATCAGCGCATCAGCCGCCGCTTCTTCCGCGGCATCCGCCACAATCACCCGCGCCAGCACCGGCGGGGCTTCGTCAGCGCGGCCGTATTTCAGCGTGCTCGCGGCCAAGCCTGCAGCGCGATCGATGGTGCGCTCCAAGCGCGGCGCGAGCTGGCGCACTGCCGGGTCTTCCGATTGCGCCAATCGATCGGCGACGAGTTGGGCGGTGGAAAGCATATTGCGTAGATCGTGCCCAATCCGCGCGACGGCCGCGCCTAAAGCGGCAAGCCGTTCATTCTGGCGCAGGGCATTACGCACCTGCTCGGCCATATCCGCCGCGGCGCGCTGCGCACGACCAATCTCATCGGTACGTTGGCTGCGCGGAAACGCGATCGAGACGTCCTCCGGTTTGTCGCGGAAGCGCTCGATGGCGAGCGTGAGATCAAGCATCGGTCGCACGAATGCGGCGGTGAGCGCCACATAGATTAGCGCACCCGCCGCCATCAGAATGAGCGTCGAGATGCGCACGAAGCTTTGCGCAAAGCGCTCCATCGCACGCTTCAGCGGCGCTTCATCAAGTACGATCTCAATGAACTCACCACTCTCGAAGCGCGGCCGCGACAGCACGCGAAGCGCCCGGCCCGGCGGCGCAAATAATGTCTCCACGGACCAGCGGAAGCGCTGGAAGCCCGTCGCCTGCGTGTAATCATACACAACGACGTGCGTGGCTGGGCGCAGCGGCTCGCGTTCCAACAACAGCACGCGTTCGCCGTCGCGTTGCATCGCCACGCGCTGCACGCCGGCGTTCGTCAGCAATTCGTACTCAAGCGAATCCGCGATTTCGTATTCGGGCGTCACCTCAAGCGCGAGGGCGGCGATCTGCGCCAAGCTCACGCGTTCGCGCAGCCAGCTTTCGTGAAAGCCCGCCAGCGCCGGCGCGAACACGAAAATCTCCCCCGCGACCACGGCCAGCACCGTCAGCGCCAGCAATCGGCCTGCGAGGCTGTCGATGAACGCGCGCACGCGGTGGAGCGGACCAGCGGGCCGGGCGGGGGGCAAAGGCAGCGTCATCGACGCCTAAGCCCTTAGCCGAGCGGCGGAACGCTGTCCTGCGTTCCGCGGTCAAGAACCAGCCTTGCCCGAAAATTCACTGTTGGCGGGTGGGTCATAACCTTAAGCTGTGAGTAGTGCCGGCCCACGGAACCTTGAGGCCGCCAGCAACTGAGACACAGACTAGCTCCCGCCTCAGCTTCACGGAGCGACGACTATGCCCCCGCAACCCAAAGCACGCCGACAACGCGCAACCTTGGTTCTTGGTGCGGTATGGCTTGCCGCAATAGGAATTCCCGTCTTCCGTGTATTCCTTACGGCCTGAGCCTTGACGCTCGCCAGGGGCTGGGCTAATCCCCGCCCCTTCGTTTTACACCCTTAAAGATCGAGACGCGTCGTGAGCACCAAGCGGACCTACCAACCGAGCCGGCTCGTCCGTAAGCGTCGCCACGGTTTCCGCGCCCGTATGGCTACCGCAGGCGGCCAAAAGGTGCTGGCCCGTCGCCGCGCCAAGGGCCGCAAGAAACTCTCCGCCTAATCAGCGACCTTGCGCCGCCGGCTTTGAGCCGGCATTCCGGCTAAACGAGCCCGGAAAATGACCTTCAAGCCAATCCTCCAGCGCCTGCGGAAGCGGGCTGAGTTCCTGTTTGTGCGCCAAGGCGCGCGGGCCGGGCGCGGCTGTGTCCTGATCGAAGCGCGCCGGCGGGCCGAAGATGGCCCGATTGGCGCGGGTTTCACCGCCAGCAAAAAGGTGGGCAACGCGGTGAGCCGCAACCGGGCCAAGCGCCGGCTTCGGGAGGCCGCCCGCCAACTTCTGCCGCAGCACGGGCTGCCCGGCGTCGATTACGTGCTAGTGGCGCGTCAAGGCGCCCCAGACGCCCCCTGGGACGCCTTGCTTGACGATGTTGGAAACGCGCTGATAAGGCTCCGCGCCGAGTTGGAAACCGGGCATCGGCGCGCCCCCGACAACCGCGCGAGCAAACCGCTCAAAACCTCTACCGAAAGCGACTAAAGCTCATGCAGACTTCCGGCGGCGGCCCAGGCCCTGGCGAGACCCGAAACGTCATCATCGCCATCGCGCTTTCGGCAGCGATCCTGTTCGGCTTCGAGTTCTTCTATAACGCGCCCGAGCGCGCGCGCCTTCAGGCCGAAGAGCAAGCCCGCATAGAGGCGACGCAACCGGCGGCCAGCGCCGAAGGCGAAGGCGCAACCACCGAGGCGCCGCCGTCTGGGCCGATTGCACGAGAGCAAGTGATCGCCCAATCCGCCGGCGCGCGGATCGTCATCGACACGCCGGAAGTCGATGGCTCGATCGCGCTGCAAGGCGCGCGCATCGACGATCTGAATTTGCGCGATTATCGCCGCAGCATCGAAGAAGACAGCAGCGAGGTCACGCTGCTTGCCCCGCGCGCCGCCGAGTTCGCGCACGACGCCTTCTTCGGCTGGGAAGCGCGCGCTGGCGAGGGCGCCGCCACCCTCGCGGACGCCAATAGCGGCTGGACTGTCGCGGAAGGCGCACGCCTGACGCCGGAAACGCCGGTTACGCTGACGCTGGCTGCAGCAGAAGGCGTCACCATCGAGCGCACGATATCAATCGACCAGAATTACATGTTCACGATCACGGACGTCGTGCGCAACACGTCCGGCGCGCCAGTGAGTGCGCGTCCGTTCGGCACGGTGCGCCGTATGGGCTTGCCGCAGGATTACCTGCGCAATCAGATCGTGCATCAGGGTCTCATCGGCGCCTTTGGCGAAAACAACAATCTGCGCCAAGTCACCTACGAGAACGCCAACAAGCACATCCGTGATCGCGATCGTGGCCGCGTTGGCGCCGACGAGCGCATCGACGAGATGCAAGGTCAAGGCGGCTGGCTTGGCATCACCGACCATTATTGGCTGGCGGCGATCATTCCTGCCCCGACCGAACGCGTCTCCACCTATTTCGACGCGCGCTCCGAAGGCGCCACCAATGATTACCGCGCCGCCTATCGTGGCGATTGGCGCGAGATCGCGGCCGGCGGCGAAGCCAGCTACACGCAGCACCTGTTCGCCGGCGCCAAGCGCTACGAACTTCTGCGCGATTACCAGGCCGATATGGCGATCCCGCGCTTTGACGACGCGATCGACTGGGGCAATTTCTGGTTTCTGACGCGCCCGTTCTTCCAATGGTTGCTGCACCCGTTGGCGCAAATCTTCGCCGATTGGGGCGTGGTGTTCAATTTCGGCCTCGCGATCCTGGCGTCCACGATCGTGATCAAAACCCTGCTGTTCCCGCTCGTCTATCAATCCTTTAAATCGATGGCGAAGATGCGCGCGCTTGCGCCGAAGATGAAGGAAGTGCAGGAGCGCTACGCCGCCGATAAACAACGTCAGCAACAGGAAATCCTGAAACTCTATCAGACCGAAAAGATCAATCCGGTCGCGGGCTGCGTGCCGATCCTGCTGCAGATTCCGGTGTTCTACGCGCTCTACAAAACCCTGAGCGTGACCATCGAAATGCGCCACGCGCCGTTCGTCGGCTGGATCAACGATCTCTCCGCGCGCGACCCAACCTCGCTGTTCAATCTCTTCGGCCTGCTGCCGTTCGACGTACCGGCCTTCCTGCTGATCGGCGCGTGGCCGATCCTCTACGGCGTGTCGATGTGGGCGCTGCAGGCGCTGTCGCCGCCGCCGACCGACCCGGTGCAGGCGCAGATATTCCGCTTCTTGCCGATCCTATTCACGGTGATGTTTGCGGCTTTCCCGGCTGGCCTCGTGATCTATTGGACGTGGTCGAACGCGCTTTCGATCCTGCAGCAATACGTGATCATGCGCCGCCAAGGTGTCGCGACGCAGCTCGACACGTTCCTCGCCAAGCGGTTTGGGAGCGGCGCGAAAGCGGCGGAGTGATTTGACGCCAGAAGAACACGCTGAATGGATCGAAGCCGGGCGGCTGCTTTTCGCAGGCCCGGTCGATTTCGAACGCGGCGTGCCGAGCATGGAGTTTCTTCCGGATTCCTCGCTCCCGGAGGTCGCGTTCGCAGGCCGCTCCAATGTCGGCAAGTCGTCGCTGATCAACGCCGTCACCGGCCGCAACAAGCTGGCGCGGGCGTCAACCGAGCCTGGCCGCACGCGCGAGCTCAATTTCTTCCGAGTCGGCGATCGGCTGCGGCTCGTCGACATGCCGGGCTATGGCTATGCCAAAGCCGGCAAGTCAGAGATCAATCGCTGGACGACGCTCATTCGCGATTATCTGCGCGGCCGCCCGACCCTGCACCGCGTGATCTTGCTGATCGACGCGCGCCACGGTCTGAAGCCGTATGACAAAGAAGTCATGGACACGCTCGACACCACGGCGGTGATCTATCAGATCGTGCTCACCAAGGCCGACAAGATCAAACCAACCGAGCTGGCCGAAACGCTCGAAGGCGTGCGCGCCGCCATCGCCAAGCGCCCCGCGGCGCATCCTGAAATTATCGCAACCTCTTCCGAGACCGGCCAAGGCATCGATATTCTACGCGCTGAAATCACGGCCTTGGCGTGATCCTGCGAACCGCTTAGGAAAAGCCTCCGTGAATAAGATGTCCAAAGATCACGCCGCCCGGCTCGCGGAAGGCCTCGCCTCGGCAAAGACGCTCGCCGAAGCGCTGCCATACATTCAGATCTACGATCGCGAGACGATCGTCGTGAAATATGGCGGCCACGCCATGGGCGACACCGAAACCGCCCGCAAATTCGCCGCAGACATCGTTCTTCTGAAGCTGGTGGGCATGCATCCGGTCGTGGTGCATGGCGGCGGTCCCCAGATCAGCCGCATGCTGCAAAAGGCGGGAGTGAAATCCGAGTTCGTGGATGGTTTGCGCGTCACCGATTCCGACACCATGGAAGTGGCGGAGATGGTGCTTTCCGGCAGCGTCAATAAAGAGCTCGCGCACCTCATCACCTCCGAGGGGCGCGAAGCGGACGTGCGCGGCGTCGGCCTCTCCGGCAAGGACGCACGGATCATTACGTGCGAGAAAGTTGTGCGCACACGCAAAGACCCTGACAGCATGATCGAGCAAGCGATCGATTTGGGTTACGTCGGCGAGCCGACGGAAGTCGATCCGACTTTGATCCAAGCGCTGATCAACGCGCCCGAAGATTACATCCCGGTGATCGCCCCGATCGGCGTCGCCGAGGATGGCCGCACCTACAATATCAACGCCGACACCGCCGCCGGCGCCATCGCCAAGGCGCTCTCTGCAAAGCGCTTCCTGCTGCTTTCCGATGTGCCGGGCGTGCTCGACAAGGACGGCGAGCTGATCCGCGAAATGTCCGCCGAAGATGCGCGCAAGGCGATCAAGGGCGGCGTCGCCACCGGCGGCATGATTCCAAAACTCGAAACCTGCATCACCGCTGTCGATCACGGCGTGGAAGCAGCTGTCATCCTCGACGGGCGCTCGCCGCACGTCCTGCTCATGGAATTGTTCACCGATTATGGCGCAGGCACGCTCATCAAGGCTGACTAAGCTCGGCGTTTTCGCCAGCTTTGTTTGCGTCGCGCTCGCGGCGCTCATCGTGTTCGCGCATCGCGCCGACGCGCAACAACGCGACCGAGCCAACGGCTGGCAAGTTTGTAACGAGACGAGCTTCGTACTTGAGGCCGCGACTGGCCGCCCAGACAATCGCTCCATTATCGTGCAAGGCTGGACACGTCTGCGCCCCGGCGAATGCCGCACCGCGATCGCAGCGCCGCTCGCGCGCGGCACGCACTATCTCTATGCGCGCACCTCGTCGGCGCACCGCGGCGGCCGGCGCCAATGGGCTGGCGACGGCATTCTCTGCGTCGATCCGGGCAGTTCGTTCTCGATCGAAAACCCGCCGCAATGCGCGCCGCAGGGCCTCGAAGAGCGCCGCTTCCGCCGCGTGCAGATCAACAAGCGCGACAGCTGGCGCACCTCGTTCTCCGAAGCGCAGCAATATACGCTCGCCCGCGCCCGCCAACGCGGCTTGCAGCGTCTGCTGGATGACGCCGGCTACAGCGTGCCGGAAGGCCGTCGCGGCGTGGATCCGCGCGCCATTGCCCAAGCCATCGCGCAATTCCGCTCGGTCGCGCGCCTCTCGCCGAACGCCAGCGAAGATCAATTGATCGATGCGTTGGAAACCGCCGCACGCCGCCGCGCGGGGCAAGTGGGCCTCACACTCTGCAATCGCACCAATGCGCGTGTTTGGACGGCGGTTGGCCGTCGTCGCGGCGAAGGTTGGGAAAGCCGCGGCTGGTGGCCGCTCAATGCCGACACTTGCGTCCGCGTCATCGATGAAGTGCTGATGCAAGAGCGCTATTTCGTGTACGCGGCGATGGATACGCCGGAAGGCGCGCGCTACCTCGCCGCCGGCGAACCCTTCTGCACCAGCCCCTCGCGCTTCGCGATCCTCGGCCGAGGCGAGTGCGAAAGCCGTTATTATCGCACCGAACCGTTCGCGGCGATCAACGCACGTGACCGCGAAGGCCTCGTCGTTGAGTTCGAAACGCGTGACTTCCTCGAAGTTGGGGTGCGCCCGCGCATGGCCACGGCGGCGCCGGACGGCACGGAAGCGCCGGCGCGCGAAACACAACGCCGGGGGTTCGCCCCGCCGTCCGCACCGACGCAAGATCGTGGAACGGGTGATTGATGCCGCTCGCGGGAATTCGCGACTGGGTGTTCGATCTCGATAACACGCTCTACCCAGCGCCCACCCTTTACGACGCCATCGGCGAGCGCATGACCGCTTACATCGCGCGCAATGCCCGCGTGGATGACGCCCGCGCCCTCGAATTGCGCGAGCACTATTTCCACGAATACGGCGCCACCGTCGTTGGCCTCAGCAAGCATCACAGCATCGACGCCGATGATTTCATGATCGACGTACATGACGTGGATTATTCCGTCCTCGGCGAGGATCGCGATCTCGCGGCGCTGATCGCGAAGCTGCCCGGTCGCAAGATCATCTTCACCAATGGCGGCGGCGGCCACGCCGAACGCACATTGAAGGCGCTCGGCTTGGCCGATCTGTTCGAGCACGTCTTCGATCTGGGCGATTCCGGCTACGCGCCGAAGCCGCAATTAAAATCCTATGAGCGACTCTGCGCGGCGTTCGACATTGATCCCACACGCGCCATCCTCATCGAAGACACGCTGCGCAACCTCGAACCCGCGCACGATATGGGCTTCGCCACCGCCCTCGTCGGCCCCGTGCATCCAGAGCCACGCCCAGCGTACGTCCAACACTACGCCCACGACGTGCACACATTATTGCGCGGTTGGGTTGGCGTTTAAGTCCGCTCCAGCGGACTGCGCGCGTCGCCGAGTTGCGAACCGCCTTCGCAATCGAGGATCGTGCCGGTGATGTAGGCGGCGCTATCAGAGCTCAAGAACACAGCACTTTCCGCGATCTCGCTGATCTCGCCGAAGCGGCGCAGCGGGATACGGCCGGTCAGCGCTTTGGTGACTTCCGGATTTGGCGCGAGCCGCGCCATACCTTCCGTGCCCGCGATCGGTCCCGGCGAAATGCCGTTCACGCGCACGCCTTCCGGGCCCCATTCCATCGCCATGACGCGAATGACTTGGTTGATGCCGGCCTTCGCCGCACAGGCATGGATCTGCATCATCATCGGATTGACCGCTTGGCCTGCCGTGATCGCGATCAGCGAGGCGCCTGGCTTCGTGATGAGGTCGTAGCTGCCGCGAAACACGTTGAACGTGCCGAGCAAATCGATATCGACAACGGTCTTGAACCCGTTCGCCGACAAGCCAGCCGCAGGCGAGAGAAAATTTCCCGCCGCGCCGGAGACGACGATATCCATCGGCCCCCAAGCGCTGTGGATTTGCTCCATCACTGCGCGCGTCCCTGCGTAATCGCGCACGTCCGTGGAATAGCCCACGGCGCCGTGGCCGATCGACGCCGCCGCGCGCTGCGCCTTTTCCGCATCGCGGCCCGCCACGGCGACTTTCGCGCCAAGCTCAGCCATACGCCTGGCGATGCCCAGATTGATGCCGCTCGTACCGCCAGCGATGAACGCCACTTTGCCGTTCAGCAGACCGTCCTTGAATGCGCTCATTGTTTCGCTCCCTATTCGCGACACTATTGAGCCGACGCGCGGGCGTGTCGATCCTTGCCACCACGTCAGGCGAGGGCTAACTCGACGCCATGAGCCATTCTGATCTTTCCGCCGCCATCGAAGCCGCCTGGGTGCGGCGCACCGAACTCACGCCCGCCGCTCGCGGTAGTGCGGACGGTCGCGCCGTACAGGCAGCGCTCGATCTGCTCGACAGCGGGCAAGTGCGCGTCGCTGAGCGCGGCGCTAATGGTGTTTGGACCACACACCAATGGCTGAAGAAGGCCGTGCTGCTCTCCTTCCGCCTCAACGCCAACACCGCGTTCACGCCCGGCATGCACGCAGCTGGTCAAGCGATCCATTGGGACAAAGTCCCGCTGAAAACCGAGGGCTGGCAAGGCGACGATTTCGAGAAAGCCGGCTTCCGCGCCGTACCAGGCGCCGTGGCGCGCCGCGGCAGCTTCATTGGCAAGAATGTCGTGCTGATGCCGAGCTTCGTGAACATCGGCGCCTACGTCGATGAAGGCACGATGGTCGATACCTGGGCGACCGTCGGCTCGTGCGCGCAGATCGGCAAGAACGTGCATCTGAGCGGCGGCGCCGGCATTGGCGGCGTGCTTGAGCCGCTGCAAGCCAACCCCACCATCATCGAAGATGGCTGCTTCATCGGCGCGCGTTCGGAAGTGGCTGAAGGCGTCATCGTGCGCGAAGGCGCCGTGCTGGCGATGGGCACGTTCATCAGCCAGAGCACCAAGATCGTCGACCGCGCCACCGGCGAAATCACGCGCGGCGAAGTACCTGCCTATTCTGTTGTCGTGCCCGGCGCGCTGCCCGATCCGAACGGCGGGCCGTCTCTGGCATGCGTCGTGATCGTGAAACGCGTCGATGCGCAAACACGTTCAAAGACGGGCGTAAACGAGCTGCTGCGGGATTGAGCGGAGCTTTTCAGCTCCGCTCGCTCACCTTATCAGTGCGCGTGGCCGCCCCGGCCCGCTTCCAGCGTGACGTTGATGGTCGAGCCATCGGTGGCCGTTTGCGTCCAGGTGTCGCCGACATTCTTGTCGCCAACATAGGCCGCGCATGCGCGCTCGCCGCCGGCTGGCGTCAGGCACAATTGGCCGCCGGCAAGTTCGTATACGCCGTGCACGTGGCTGCCGTCCGGCGCGTGAATACCGAAGCTGTTGTCGGCGTTGAAATGATAACGAGCCTGCGCGCCGTTGGCGTAGGTCACGACGACGGTGTTGCCGAATGCATTGGCCATCGTGTCGGCGAACGCAGCGCCCGTCGAAAGCGCCAAGCCGAACGCGACCATCGCAGCAAATTTCTTCATGTCCATTCCTTCCCTGTTGTTATGTTTTCGCCATCGCCACAGGCCGCCCGTAGGAGAGCCTGCGCCAAATCCATTCAAACGGTCCCATCTGAAACCGCGCCAGCCACAGCGGCGACCAGATCAATTGCAGCACCCAGATTGCGACGACAATCCCTATCAACGTGGGCCGATCGACCTCGCCATAGAGCCCGAACCCGCGCCCGCCCCAAAAAATCGTCGTCATGATCAAAGATTGCGTCAGATAGTTCGTGAACGCCATGCGCCCGACCGCAGCCAGCGGCTCGGTGATGAAGCGTGCGCCCGCCTTCACCAGCAGGATCAGCAAACTCGCGTAGCCAAGCGAGCCAAAGATGGCCAGCGCCGTGTTCGCGAAGCCGCCACCCGCCATCATGTGTCGAAACGTGAAGCCGCCCTCAGCGTTTAGCCACGCTTGATAGCCAATGACGCCAAGCGCCGCCGCGCCCAGCATTACGAATAGGCCGTACACCCACGCGCGCGCAGTGCCGGAAAGGAAGCCGAGCTTATAGAGCGCGAGCCCGATCATCATCACGCCCGTGGTGCGCACAATCAAAACCACGAGCGAGTTCGACAAGAATTCAAGCCATGTCGAGACGTTCTCCTGCACGGCGCTCAGCACGCCGGCTTGATAGGCCGCGATCGTCGCCTGAATGGTTTCTGGCGCAGGCGTATAAATTTGCGCCTCGATCTCCGCCAGCTTTGGCGCAGGAATGAAATCCATGAACAGCGCAAACATGCTCTGAATGCCGATCGACACGATCAGCAGCAGCACGCCCACCATGAGTAAAGCCCGCGGCGACCAGGAGCGCGCCAGCATCACGAGAAAGCCTGTCAGCGCGTAGGTGACCAGAATGTCGCCGTTCCAGATCAATGTCGCGTGGATCAGCCCGAAGATTAGCAGCCAAAACAATCGCGATCGCAGCAACGCGCCGCGCGCCTTGTCCTCCCGCTCGCCGCCAACCAGGTAGATACTCACGCCAAACAGAAGTGAGAACAGTGTGATGCATTTGAACTCGAAGAACACATGCATGATGAACCACGACCAGAGCGTCTCCTCGGTCACGGCCAGCGGCGGTAAGGACGGGTTGAGCCCGGTCTGCCAGGGCGCCGCGAAATAGGCTGCGTTGACGATCAGGATGCCCAGCACAGCAAAGCCGCGCATGACGTCGAGGCTCTTGATCCGACTTTGCTCCTGAACGGGCGCAACATCGCTCATGTTTTCCTCCCGCAAGCGCTTCAACCCGAAGCGCGAACACTCTAAAGCATTCATATGGACGCCCACACTCTTACCGACCCGATCCCGCTCGCCCAAGCTCTAATGCGTTGCGCTTCCGTGACGCCGGTCGAGGCTGGCGCGATGGATGTGGCCGAACAGGCGCTGACGAAGCTCGGCTTTCGCACACGCCGCATGAAATTCGGCGCGGTCGATAATCTCTACGCACGCCTGGGCGAGGCGCAGCCGAATTTCTGTTTCGCGGGGCACCTCGACGTCGTGCCGCCTGGCGAAGGTTGGGCCAGCGATCCGTTCGCGGCGGAAATTCGCGACGGCAATCTCTATGGTCGCGGCGCCACCGACATGAAAACCGCGATCGCCGCCATGATAGCCGCGACCGAAAATTATCTGAACAAGCGCGGCGCGCCAAAAGGCTCGATCTCGTTCCTGCTCACCTGCGACGAAGAAGGCCCGGCTGTGGACGGCACCAAGGCCGTGCTGGAAGCACTCGCGGCCGAAGGCGAAAAGCTCGACCATTGCGTCGTCGGCGAACCGACCAGCGAAGACCGCGTCGGTGACGTGATCAAGAACGGCCGGCGCGGCAGTATCAATGTCATGATCACCATCGACGGCAAGCAAGGGCACGTCGCTTATCCGCAACGCGCGGTTAACCCTGTGACCGCGCTTGTCGAGGCCTGCGCCGAACTCAAGTCGCGCCGACTCGATTACGGCGCGCCGGGCTTCGACCCCTCCAATCTGGAAGTCACCAGCATCGATGTCGGCAATGTTGCGCACAACGTGATCCCGCAGCGCGCCAGCGCCAAGCTCAACATCCGCTTCAACACCAATCACACAGGCGAAGCGCTGTTCGCCTGGATCAAGGAAACAGCGGACGCGGCGGCCGCGCGCATCGGCGCGAAGGCGAGCTTCGTGATCGCCTCGCAAAGCGTGCCCTTCTACACCGATCCAGGCGACTTCACCGCGATGCTGGTGGAGTCCGTGCGTGAAAGCTTCGGCATTGCGCCCGCACTCACCACCACCGGCGGCACCTCGGACGCACGCTACATCCGCAATTACGCGCAAGTCGCCGAACTTGGCTTGCGCAACGCCACCGCGCACATGGTCGACGAACATTGCGCCGTCGAAGACGTCCGCACGCTGGCGCGCTGCTATGAGGCGGTGCTGCGCCGGTACTTCGCATGACCACATCACTCGGCATGCTGAGCCTGCTCGTGCGCGATTACGACGAGGCCATCGCGTACTACACGCAAAAACTCCGCTTCAAGCTGATAGAAGATACAGCGCTCAGCGAGACCAAACGCTGGGTGGTCGTCGCGCCGTCAGAGAACGACGGCGCGCGCCTGCTGCTGGCGAAAGCCGGCAACGACACCCAGCAAGCCTATATCGGCAATCAAACCGGCGGCCGCGTCTTCCTGTTTCTCTACACGCCCGATTTCGATGTTACTTATGAACGCTATCGCGCCGCCGGCGTGCATTTCATCGAAACGCCGCGTCAGGAAAAATACGGCAAGGTCGTCGTGTTCGAGGACCTCTACGGCAATCGCTGGGATATGATCGAACGTCAGTAATCGACGCGCGCAAGATACAGGCCGTCCGCCGGCGCCACCGGGCCGCATTGCGCGCGATCCGCCGCCGCCAGTATGCGCGCCACATCGTCGGCGCTCATTCTGCCGAGGCCTACCTCGACCAGCGTTCCCACCATCGAGCGCACTTGGCGATGCAGAAAGCTCGGCGCTTCGAACCAGCAATCCACGTCGTCACTGTTGCGCGTCACTTGCGCGACATTGAGCGTCTTGTGCGGTGATTTGGCTTGGCAATGCGCATCGCGAAAGGTGGTGAAATCGTGCTTGCCGACCAGCCGCGCCGCCGCCGCCTGCATCGCGTCGGCATCCAACGCCCGCGACACGCGCCAAACCTGGCCGCGCTCAAAGGTTAGCGGAGTACGCCGATTGCGGATGCGATAGCGATAGGCCCGCAATTTCGCATCGAACCGGGCATGAAATTCCGGCGCTGCTTCGCCAACCGCGCTCACGGCGACCGGATGCGGGCGCAAATGGGCGTTCAACGCGTCCGCCAAACGCCCCACCTCAAACGGCTTCTCGATGTCGACATGCGCGACCTGCGCATAAGCATGCACGCCCGAATCCGTACGCCCCGCGCCGATCACTTCTGAGCGCACGCCCGTCAGCTTCTCGACTGCGTCCTCAAGCGCACCCTGCACGCTCGGGGCCGTAGGCAAACGCTGCCAGCCCTGAAACGGGCCGCCGTCATATTCGATGGTCAGCTTGAAGCGCATGATTAGAGCAATGGGCAGTGGGGATTAGGCCGTGGGCTTTCTAATACCTAGCGCCCACTGCCTACTGCCTTGCGTATTCTAACATCGGGCAAGCGCGCGCGCCCTCTGCGCCCGGCGCGCCGCCGGTGAGGCCGAGCACTTTCATCGCGCCATCGCCCGGACCCGAAGGCTCCCATACGATGACGAACGCCGGCGCATCCGCGCCGCACAGACCTTGGCCGTTCGACGGCTTCGTCTCTTGCACCACCCGATAGACGAGCACTTGCGGCTCTTCGACCGGGATGTTCAGCAACGCGCGCAGCGTCTGCCCGCCAACCTGCGTCGCCGGCGAGACGGCGCCATTGATCTCGGCCTCGACAACCAAATCGTTTGCGCCGCGCAGCGTCAGCGTCTCGCGCGCCTCGGCGTTTTCTTGCGCCGCGTCCGGCATCCGCATCGCCAGCGAAACGGTGAGTTCGCCAGTGGCGCTGCGTGCTGCATCGTTCGCGGCGCCAAACACGCGCGACGGTTCGCTTTCCGGCGCCGGCGCGTCGAGCGATGGGGCGTCAGAACCGCCCGCTTCACCCGTCGAGCCGGGCTGATCGCAACCAGCAAGCACTAAAGTCAACGCCACAAGAGCGATGCGAACACGCATGAATTACCCTCCGCTGCCGGAAACTTAGCCGGCTGCCTGCATTGCTTCAATGTCGCTTTATGCCAGCTTGGAACCAACGGGAACGGGCTGGCCACGCAAAAACGCCTCAGTTTCAAGCGGCGCCCGGCCCTCGCGCTGCACCTTGAGCAAACGCACTGCGCCAGCGCCGCAGGCGATCAGCAGCGCATCGTCCAAAGCTTCGCCAGGCGCGCCCTGTCCCAGACCGAGACGCGAATGCAACACTTTCATGCGGGCGCCATCCAGATCGAACCAAGCGCCGGGCGTTGGCGAGAGGCCGCGGATCATGCAGTCAATCTCGCGCGCGGGCTTTGTCCAATCGATGCGCGTCTCGGCGGGCGTGATCTTGTGGGCGTAGGTAACGCCAGTCTCGCTTTGTCGCGTTTCTAGAGCTTTTCCGTTCTCGATTTTCTCCAGCGTGTCGATCAAAAGTCGCGCACCAAGCCCTGCCAATCTATCGTGCAAGGTCGAGATATTGTCCTCGAATTCTATCGGCGTATCAGCGGTCGCCAGAACGGGGCCCGTATCGAGCCCTTCCTCCATGCGCATAACCTGAACGCCCGTCACGCGGTCGCCCGCCATGATCGCGCGCTGGATGGGTGCGGCGCCGCGCCAGCGCGGCAGCAGCGAGCCGTGCAGATTGAACGCGCCCAAGCGCGGCGCATCCAAGATCGCCTTCGGAAGAATGAGCCCGTACGCCACCACGATCGCGGCATCGAGCTTCAGTGCGGCGAACTTCTCCTGCTCTTCAGCGCGCTTCAAACTCTTCGGCGTCCGCACCTCTAAGCCGCGCTCGGCGGCAAATGCGTGCACCGGCGTCGGCCGCTCCTGCTTGCCGCGCCCCGCAGGTCGCGGCGGCTGCGAATAGACGCAAGCGATCTCGTGGCCAGCCTCAAGCAAAGCCGCCAAAGCCGGCAGCGCAAAAGCAGGCGATCCCATGAAAGCAAGGCGAAGCGTCATGCGACCCTCATGCACGACGACAGAGCAGGATCAAAGCGCGCGGCGCGTCTTCTTCAGCTTGTTGAGCGCCTTCTCGCGCTTCAGGCGCGAGAGATGGTCGATGAAGAGCACGCCTTCAAGATGATCCATCTCGTGCTGGATGCAGACCGCGTAAAGGCCCTCGGCGTCCTCTTCGATCAGCTTGCCGTTATAATCCATGTAACGGATCTTCACGAAACGCGGGCGCTCCACGTCGTCGTAATAATCCGGAACCGAGAGGCAGCCTTCCTCGTAAGGGACCACTTCCTCGGACGCCCACAGGATTTCCGGGTTCACGTAATAGCGCGGCGCTTTCGGCTCATCTTCGCGCGCAAGATCCATCACGATGATCCGCAACGGCTCGCCGACCTGGATCGCGGCCAGACCGATGCCTGGCGCGTCGTACATCGTCTCCAGCATGTCATCCATGAGCCGGCGATGCGCGTCCGTCACCGGCCCTTCAACCGGAACGGATTTCTGCTTCAGGCGCTGATCTGGCGCGACGAGAATGGGGCGAATGGCCATGCCCTGCAGGTATGAAGAGCCGAGCGCAACGTCAAGCAAACGCTCCGTCAGGGCACAGGAACTGGCAGCTTTAACCCGCGTTGGCTCCCGGGGGCGCAGCGGCAGTGGGGGCGCGGGGGCAGTCGGCGCCCCTTCTGTTTTCCCCGACAGGCGCCCTTCCCATGCGAAATATGCTTCTGGCGTCCGTGGCCGGAGCCGGTCTGGCGCTACAGAACCCGGCCTTTGCCCAAGATTTGCCCAACGCCGTCCCCGCACGCCGCCGATTACGGCCGAGACGCCCGCCCAAGCCGCTGAGGCGGCCTCCGCTATGGCGGCCTCGCCCGCTTGCGCCGTGACGGCTGAAGCACCTCCCACCGCCCCGACCGCCACAGCTGAAGCACCGGCCGCCGCCATTCCGGCCACCGCGAGCACTGTCTGCCAGGCGCGCGTCACTTCCGTGCATTTCGGCGCGCGCGGCTCGTCGCTCACCCAGCAAAACCGCAACGCCATCGAGCAAGCCGTGGACGCTGCGTCGGTGTGCGACCTCCAACAAATCAAGATCGTCGATAGCGCCACGGCACGCCGCGCCAGCGCTGTCCGCGCCACCTTGATCGCGCAAGGCGTTCCGGCTGATCGCATCGCCATCGCCGAGGAAGCCGATGCAGAAGCCGCCAGTACGGGCCGCCTCGATGTCCGCATGAGCTTCGCAGGCGTCGCCAATGCAGGTGCGCCAGTTACGGCCAGCGCCGCGACGCCCGCGCTCTCGGCTTCACCGCCGAGCCTTTCCATTTTCCGCATTCCGCAAACGGTTGCGCGCCATCGCGTAGCGCTTCACCCTTGCGCGCATGAACGCAGGGCAACTCTTTCGCCTCTCCGGCGCTGCAGCCATCGCAGGTGGCGCGCTGCGCATTTTCTCGGCTTTTGCGTTGCTGACCGACCCCATCCAACAGCAATGGCTCTGGGTGATTGTCGACATATTCGTGACGCTTGGTTTGATCGGCATTTACGTCTCACGCGCCGAAAAGCTCGGCTTTCTCGGCCTCGCGAGCTTCATCGTTGGCATGGCTGCGCTCTCTTTCATGGGCGGCCCCGACGCTGATCCCTTCGGCTTTAGCACCTACGAGCAAGGCGCGATGACATTGGTGATCGCTCTGATCGGCTTAAGCTTGGCGTGGGTGCGCGCGGGCGAGCGGCCATTGGCGGCGCCGATATGCTGGTTTGCGTCGGCCCTAGCCGCCGGCTTGCCCGATTATGGGTTCTTGATCGCGGGCATTCTCTTCGGCGCGGGCTTCGTGTTTGCGGGCCTGTCGCTGTTGCGCCGCTAGTTTACGCCCACGTCGCGACTGCTGGCCAAGACTCGCTCGCGCGCTAAACGCTGACGATCAGGCGCCATCAGACGTGCATCATTTTGGGCCACAAGGTCGCCCGAGGCCGCCGGCGCATCGCCCGGCTCCAGACCTGGAACTTCCACCGAAACGATATCGCCGCGCGCGCCGCGCTGCACGTTCGTGACACGCCCCAACACGGCGCCGTCATGGCCGTGCACTTCCATCCCTAAAGGAGAGTCCGGAAATTGCTCACGCATTTGCTGCGCGCCGGCCAAGGACGGCAGGATAAGAGCAAGGGCAAAAGCGAGGGTTCGCAGCATTGGCGTGTCCGCGCCTCTAGCGCGGCCTCTCCGTTGTGGTTGGACGGAGAGAAAACGCCGCACACCCCCGTCAGTTCCGCCCTTGCGCCGGTTCCTCCGAGCAGCGATATGAGCGGCGCAGGCAGGCGGCGGACGGCCGCCCCGCCAACCCGGTCAGGTCCGGAAGGAAGCAGCCGCAACGGGTTGCGTACGGGTCGTTGTCCTGTCTGCACTTTCCCCTAGATGGCGTCCGCGACCAGCCTCGGGCTCATCAATGCCGGTGACGATTCGGCGGCTAAGCGGCAGCTTGTTTCGCCACGGTCGGCGTTGAGCGCAGATAGAGCGTGAAAGTTGAGCCTTTGCCCGGCTCGCTATCGGCCACAACATTGCCGCCCATAGCGCGCGCCAAGCGGCGCGTGATCACGAGACCGAGCCCTGCGCCGTCGTGCTTGCGCGTCTTGGTGTTGTCGACCTGCACGAAGGGCTGGAACAGCCGCTTCAAATCATCCGGTGCAATCCCCTTGCCGGTATCGCGCACAATAATCGCCACGCCCGGCTCGCCATCGATGCGACACGGACCGGCCTCGACAACGACCTCGCCGTCGTGCGTGAACTTCGCCGCATTCGACATGAGGTTCAGCACGCATTGGCGTACGCGCGTCTGATCAGCGTGGATGTGGGCCACTGCCGGCGCGACCTTCACGCTCACGCACGAATTCTGCTTGTCCGCCACCAGCCGCACATCATCCGCCGCTGCGTTGAGCAGCGCCGCCAAATCGAAATCCTCTGGCGCTAGTTCCATCTTGCCCGCTTCGATGCGTGAGAAATCGAGCACTTCGGTAATCATCGCAAGCAGATGGTTCGCCGCATTGCGAATGCGGCCAAGATCGGCCGAACTTCGCTCCGTCTCGCCGCTTTCCAAATCTTCCTGCACGATTTCAGCATAGCCGATCACGGCATTGAGCGGGGTCCGCAACTCGTGACTCATATTGGCTAGGAATATCGACTTCGCGCGATTGGCGGCCTGGGCGCGCCGTGTCGCCACCGCGAGTTGCGCCGTGCGCTCGTCCACGCGCAATTCCAATTCCTCGGCAGCCCGCTCCGCTTTGAATTGCGCCGCCATCAAATCGCGGAAACTTCCGGCATTGGCGCGCGCCATGACAATCGCGTTGCCGCCGAGCATCGCCGCCAGCGCCGCGCCCAAGAGCGCATTCTCGCCGCCCAAAGCGTAGCCGTTCGCGACCAGCGCCACGATGACCGGCGGCGACGTAAAAAAGATCATGCGCGGCGTCATCACATGCAATGACGTGCAGATCATCAACGCCCCGGCCGAGAAGATGAGCCCAATCAACGGCGCCGGCTGCGGCGCAAGCGCTAATACTGCATAGGGCGTGACGTAAGCCGCCGTGATCAGCGCCAACACAAAGGTGTGCCCCGCGAACACGCCGCGCAGCGCCTTGTCGTCCAGCCCATCTAGTCGCGCAGAAAGGCGCATGAACGCACGTTGCGCAAAATGGTCCGCCGTCAATCCGATCGCTCCACCGATCGCGCACGGAACCCACCACAGGCCAGGGACCATGAAAGCAACCAGCAACGGCACCACCGCGACCGACACGTAGCGCGTCACACCGTGCCCGGCCCAAGCCAGCTCCACAAAGCGTCGGATCGTCATGACCCAGATGCGGCGATTTTCGCTTGTCGCGCCCAAGCTTTCCTCCGGGTCGTTGCGCCCTTAAGGCAACCCGGAAGGCGCTTCGCTAAACAAAAGGTGTAGATTTACCGTAGCCGCCTCTTCGCTTACGCCGGCGCGGGGTCGCATTTCCCGCGAAACCCCCTAGGTTTCAGGCGTGAGCGAATCCCAATCCCCCGGCCTTTTCGGCGACGATACGACTGGCCCCGGCTACGTCGTTTTGGCGCGGAAGTATCGGCCGAAGACCTTCGAGGACCTGATCGGCCAAGAGGCGATGGTGCGCACCATCGCCAATTCGTTCGCGCTTGGCCGCATCCCGCACGCCACCATGCTCACCGGCGTTCGCGGCGTCGGCAAAACCACCACCGCCCGGCTCCTGGCGCGCGCGCTGAACTACAAACGTGGCGACATAGATCACCCGAGTGTGGATCTCGATCCGCCGGGTGAGCATTGCCAGGCGATCATGGAGAGCCGCC
>Ga0315902_10002429_pt1 | contig 28985 bp, 19 predicted proteins | sample LakEriMetagenome_9_FD_203523 | JGI IMG/M metagenome (GOLD analysis project Ga0315902, IMG submission 203523) | Freshwater fungal communities from buoy surface, Lake Erie, Ohio, United States - Buoy 12 MA117 | ecosystem: Environmental > Aquatic > Freshwater > Lake > Lake biofilm | place: USA...
GATACAGGTAATTATTGCCTGATAGTTCGGGATACATCATCTTGTAGAGCAGAGATTTGCGTTAGAATGGTTCGTAAACTTCAATTTGCACCTGCCGTAGTCGTAAATCCTTGCGAGGGATCAAGTACAGGTTCCGTAACATTGTCACTGTCTGGTGGTGTCGCTCCGTTTTCTTACAAATGGAGTAATGGACAAACAGTTCAAAATATCAACAAATTAGGTCCGGGTAGTTATTCAGTGACCGCTACTGATGCACAAAATGCAACACTTTCATTGTCAGTAACTTTAACAGAACAAAGCAAACCAAGGGTGACGCCAACAATAACTCATGTTACAGGGGCTCCTTCTAATAATAATGGTCAAATATCTCTTTCAGTACTGGGTGGTACTGCACCTTACACCTTTTTATGGGATAATGGGGCAACTACCTCTACCATTGAAACATTGGTCACCGGTAAATATTGCGTGAAGGTGAGTGATAATTCTTCCTGTCCTGTAGATACTTGTTTTAATATTGAATACAAATTGGTGCCTCTGGCTATTGACGTTACAACTATGGGTGTTTCATGTCCTAGAGATACTACGGGTAAAGCAAAAGTGATGATAAGTGGCGGAACAAGCCCTTATAAACTAACTCTCTCCTTAAATGGCCGGGTTTTCAATACAGCAAATGGTATCCTTAATCTGGAAAATCTTAGAGGGGGTGTTATTAATTATGTTGTGGAGGATGCCATAAATACCAAAAAAGAAGGCTCGTTCACTATTTCAACGCCTACTCCTTTTACGGTTGAAGCTACTGTAAAACACGATAGTGAGGAAAGTGGATGTACAGGCAGAATTGTACTATCTATTTCAGGTGGTACAGCTGCTTATACTGTTAATTGGAATACAAATAATACGGGTCTGCAATTAATCAGTCTTTGTGAAGGTAGCTATGTTCCTTCTATTAAGGATGCCAACGGATGTACTTTTGAGGGAGCGCCTATCTTTTTAAATACTTTTTCTGCAAAACCTACCATCACAAAGAGTGATTGTCCGGAAGATCTCAATGGTTCAGTTACTCTAGATGTTCAAGGTGGTAAAACACCTTATAAATTTAGATGGTTGAATAGTAAAGGGGACACAATTAGTAGTTCAAAAGACTTAGTTGATGTTATGTCAGGTGTGTATACTGTAATTGTAGGAGAGGCTTCTGGTAACGAGGTGGTTAGGATTTATAATGTAGAGGCTAAGAATATATTGACTGCCAATGTAAAGGCAAATTCTAATTATAATGGATTCGTAGTTAGCTGCCCTTCAAATAAAGATGGTATTCTTGAGGTGACAGCTAGGAATAATAGCGGAAGTACTTCCTTTGTTTATGAATGGTTGCTAAATGGTAATTTGGTAAGCAGTGCCTCTTTATTTCAGAATGCTGCTCCGGGTATGTATCAGGTTAAAATTTCAGATCCACTTGGTTGTACCATAACCAGAGAAATTAATGCTACCGCTCCAACAAAAGTCGATTTGAATGCCTCTGTTATTGATATTGGATGTCCTGCTGCAAGAAATGGTTCTATTGTGGTTTCTGCTTCCGGTGGAGTTCCAGGTTCAACGTATGTGTATATTTGGAATAACGGAGTACGAGGTCCTTCTCTGAATTTAATTCCCCAGGGTACCTATTCTATAGAAGTTGAGGATAGAAATAATTGTAAATATACCCAAACCTATACTTTAAAGGATCCAACACCAATTGTGGTGACCCTTAAAGCGACGCCAACCCTCGATGATAGAAACTGTGATGGAAAGATTACCGCTTCAGCAACCGGTGGATTTCCTCCATACTATTACTCCTGGCCACAGGTTGCTGGAAAAAGAGATTCGTTTTTATTGAATCTTTGTCCTGGGATTTATGGACTTCAGTTAACTGATTCAAGGGGTTGCGCACCTAATCCTGCTATCTCTGTAGTTGAAGTAAATGATGAAAGGTTTGATTGTTTAGAATACCGCAAACTGATTACCCCCGATGGAGATGGCTTAAACGAGGAATTTATTATTAATTGTGTAACCTTTGACCCAAAGTTTCAGCAAAATCAACTTCGTATTTTTAATCGTTGGGGACAACTCGTTCTCGACCAGAAAGACTATAGGAATGATTGGAAAGGTACGACTATAAATGGTGAGCTTTTACCTCAAGGAGTATATTATTTTACTCTGGACTTTAATGGCGATAAACCATTGGAAGGTTCTATTACCCTGTTAAGGGAAAACTAATTTATCGCCAAAGTGCTAAAATATTAATCCGAGATTCATGAAAAATTTATTTCTCCCCCTTTTGTTCCTTCTTTTTTGTTCAGGGTCTTTGCTCGCTCAAGATGAAGCTAATTTTTCTCACTATACCGTAAATCCAGTGTTGGTGAACCCCGCTGCTTCAGGTTTACGTGGCTTTCATCAGCTGCAAGTAAATGGTCGTTATCAATGGTCCGGTATTTCAGATAGTCCAAAATCGTTAAATGCTCTCTACAACGGGCCTTTAGGAGATAAATTTGGACTGGGCGTTGGCGTTCTTTCAGAAAATGCAGGCCTTCTCTCCAGAACAAAGGCTATGGTGAATTACTCTTTCTTTTTTGATATTAAAGAAGATTTTTTTCTGTCCGCCGGTTTTTCAACAGAATTTCAACAACTACGTTTGAGAAGTTCCGCCATCTTTGCCGATATTACTAATGGAAATAAATATTACGATCTCAATGATCCTATAGCGGAAAATGCCGTTGCAGGTATCGGTCGTTTTGATGTGGCACTGTCTGTTATGGCTGGGTTTGGTAACCCCGTAACACAGGGAAGTCACGAAAGACCTACCTATTTAGGGGTGACTTTTTCTAATATTGTGGGGAATCGTCTCGATAATATCGCCATAGTAGATGTAAATAAATCTTCTCCTTTCGATTACTATATGTTACTGGCTGGACACAAGATTAAATCGTCTTCCAGTAATGTTTCTATAGAACCTTCTGTTTTTTTAAGGAGAATTAAAAACGCACCTTTTCAAGCTGACCTGAATCTCAATGTTGGTTTGTTAAATGATCAGTTTATTACAGGTATTTCATATCGTTCTTTAGGGGCAGTAGGTCTTCTTTTGGGGGCTAAAGCGGCTAATATTCAATTCTTCTATTCCTTCGATTTATCCCTCCAGGAAATTAGTAGCTATGCCAGTGGAACTGGTACACACGAGGTTACTTTTGCTATCGCTTTCGACCCTCAAAAATACAAAAGTAAAAAATAATCAATACGATATCTATTTTTTGCTTGCTTAAAAGGCCTCTATCCTAATCTGGATAGAGGCCTTTTCTGTAAAAGTAAATTTTTAAATTAATTATTATCTATATATGTAATTTGGCATGATTTTATATTATAACATATTATTGAAAACTGAAATACTTAGTCAAGGTGTTTCGCTGGTTTTTTATGTGGACGGTTTTATCTCGTATCTCAAATCCGGCAATTATGGAAATCATGAATGGAAAAGCAAAAAAAAATGTACTCTTTATCCTCACTAATTTACTTAGATTGGGGAATCTGTCTTTAATCAATGTGTTAAGGTTTGGGCCATTACTAGTTCTCTCTCTCCTTATCTTCATATCGGAAAATATGAGTGCTCAAACCTTGACCTGTAATCCCGCACCAATAAATGCACCCAAGGAAATTGCAGTGAATCAAAATTGTGAGGGGGTTATTCATCCTGCTATTATTGTCGATACCGCTTCAACGACCTATGCAACTTCTAATATGTCTATTGCGCTTTTTACACAAAGCGGGACGCTCATTAAGAGAGATACTGGAAGTCTTACGGTAAATTTAAATCCTTATATCGGTTCTATTGTGCGGATCGAAATTTTGGTTTTTGGTACCGGCGGCTTTTCCTGTAATGGTTTTGCCCGAATTGTGGATAGAATGCCGCCCGTTATTACCTGCCGCGATACAATTGTTAGTTGTAGTGTTGATACTTCTGGAATTAATCTGGGAAGACCTACTATCGTGAGTAATAATTGCAATGGCTTACTTTCTTATAATTATAAAGATAGTGTATCGGTGTCAGATTGTTCGCTTGATACCCTCCAAAAAATATTCAGACGATGGATTGTTGCTGATATTTATGGAAATGCCGACACATGCATTCAGATAATCAGCTTGCTTAAGCCTAGCCTCGATTCATTAACTCTTCTTCGAAGAATCGTTTTTCCACGTGATACCTTGCTCAGTTGTAATACGCCCAATGTGAGCCCCAATATAACAGGTTTTCCTACCGTAAACGGAAGTGTGATAAATTCAGCTGGATTGTGTAAAATTAATTATTCTTATTCTGATGATACAACAAGAACCTGTGAAGGGATAAGTTTTGCTGTAATTCGTCGTTGGACCGCTATCGACCTTTGTAACAGCCAGGATACAATTCATACTCAGATTATTCAGGTTAAAGATACCACTAAGCCAGTAATCGTTTGTCCTTTACCAAAAAGGGTTTCAACACAACCGTCAACCTGCTTGGCTTTTGTACCTTTAAGCGCGCCTCAACTCATAACAGATAACTGTGATAATGCGCCAAATTTAATGGTAACAACGCCATTTTCAGGAACTTATCCAAATTTAATAAGTATGCCTTTAGGTACACATACAATAACCTATATGGCCATTGATAAATGCGGAAATACAGCGGTCTGTACCTCTACGGTGGAGGTTTTTGATACTACTCCTCCAGTTGCTATCTGTAGCGGACCGGGAAATATTACGCTGACCAATGAGGGTACAGCCTATGCCTCTGCCAGAGCTTTTGACAGTGGTTCAAGAGATAATTGTGGGCTTCCTATATATTACAAAGTGCGCAGGAAAGATACCAATAGTTGTAACGGTTCTAATGGTGATGATTCTCCCGCTCCCGGTTATCAGGAATGGTTTGATGATTATGTTACCTTTTGTTGCGATGATGTAGGTAAAGGTAGAATTACCGTAGAAATGAGAGTGTATATCTCAAATCCAGGGGAAGGTCCTGTCGATCCTTCCAGGGAAGTGCCAGGTGGAGATCTTTGGGGAAATTTTTATAATACCTGTGAGGTAAAAATGTTGGTTGAAGATAAACTTCCTCCTGTTATTATTTGTCCGGCCAATACCACCACTGAATGTAATGATGAACTTATTAATCTGGGTCGCTTTGGAAGCCCTATCGTCTTAGAAGCTTGTAGCTATACTTTAGATTCTACTCACAATGTGAAAATGGAGGAATGTAATACAGGTCTTCTCACCCGTACTTTTACTGCTACAGATGCACGGGGATTAAAAGCTACTTGTACCCAAAATGTAAATATTGTTAATAATTCTATTTTATTAGCTCAACACATCACCTGGCCTACTGATGTAACTATCAATTCTTGCAATGCTCAGGTGGGTGTGAATGATCTTCCGGTAAATAGTAGGAGGCCAATAGTGAATGAACCCCTTTGTGCTCAAATTGCTTTTGCCTACTCAGATAATGTGTTTAATATGACTTCTCCGGGCTGTTTCAAAGTCTACCGTACCTGGGAAGTTGTCGATTTGTGTAAATATGTGCCTGGTACTCCCGGTCATCGATTTACGTATGCCCAGTTAATTATCGTGGAGGACAAGACACCACCGGTTTTAAAAGTTCCGGCCAGTCAGGTTATTAATTTGTTTACCGATTGTAATGTTGCTCAGGTTACTGTTCCTTTGGCTACGGCTACCGATAATTGTAACCAGAATCTTATCATTACTAATAACTCACCTTTTGCTAATCAAAATGGAGCCAATGCAAGTGGAACCTATCCTTTAGGTACCACTACTTTCACCTATTCTGTAGCTGATGGTTGCGGTAATAAAGTGACAGGACAAACGTCGGTGACGGTTATTGACAAAAAACCACCTACCCCTATTTGTAAAAATATAGCAGTAAATCTATCTAGAATGCCAGCAATCATGGCTATGGTAGATGCTAAAGATATAAATCTTTCCAGTCGCGATGTATGTGGCGGCCCTATTAAAATAAGTATTAAAAGAGGTAATTCAGGGAACAGAATCCCCCCTCATCCTCTCGACACTATGTTAACTTTTACCTGCGCCGATTTCGGGATTCAACCTGTGGAACTTTGGGTGACAGATACTAAAGGAAATAGCGATTTTTGTACCGTTACCGTTGATGTTCAGGATAATGATGGCCTTTGTTTAACCAATCCTATCGGAAAAATAGCCGGTGTTATAAAAACAGAAAAAGGGGAAGATGTTGAAAAAGTTCTTATAAAAGAGGTGAATGACCCCGCAATGAACGTGATAACTACAGCCACTGGCACGTTTGAATTGGCAAATTTAGCTTTTGGTAAAAACTATAAATTACAGCCTTATAAGAATGACGATTTGCTTAATGGACTGTCAACTATGGATTTAGTACTAATCCAAAAGTTTATCCTCGGCATAATTTCCCTGAAATCGCCTTACCAACAAATCGCTGCTGATATTGATCGCTCTGGTAATGTTTCTACGCTCGATTTAATAAAATTGAGGAAGTTGATTTTGGGAAAAGATACTGATTTAGGTGCACAGAATAACTCATGGCGCTTTATTGATGCCGATTATATCTTCCCCGCTGGTATAAATCCTCTTAAGGCACCTTTTCCTGAAGCAAAGACCTTAGATGATTTTAAAACAAAATTTGCCCAGGCTAATTTCATAGGAATTAAAGTGGGTGATTTAAATAGCTCTGCAACGCCAAATAGCCTCATTGTACAAAATCCAAGAAGTACTTTTGGGGAACTGCAATTGCAGATACCCAACTTGAAATTTAGCTACGGAGAGGAATTTACCATTGACGTAAATGCAGACTCTCAGGAAGATGTCGCCGGCTTTCAGTTTACCTTCGATTTTGATGAGAGAATATTGGAAATAATAGAATATACAGCTGGAGATGTTCCAGGCATTTCAGATGAAAATTTTGCGCTAATTGATAAAGAAAAAGGTATTCTAACGGCCAGTTGGAATGTTATGCGCGAGAAAACATGGCCTACCAAGGCTACTCCCGTGCTTAGACTTACGTTCAGGGCAAAAAAATCGTCAGAGTTAATCTACGCGCTAAAAGTAGCCCCTCATCCTACCGTTCCCGAGGCCTACACTCATGAAGGTGGTATGTTAGATCTCAACCTTATTTTCAAAGATGGATCTAAAGATATAGATAAAGGAGGGTATCAGTTATTTCAAAATTATCCGAATCCTTTTTATCAAAATACCACTATAGGCTTCACTATACCACAATCACAAGAGGTTAAAATATCTATTACTGATATGATTGGAAGGACGGTTTGGGAAACTAAAGGTATTTTTCAAAAGGGTTATAACGAAATTCCTTTCCAAAGAGATGGCTTTTGGAGTGATGGCGCTTACCACTATAGGTTAGAAACCAGTTCTTTTACCGATGTTAAAAGAATGATTCTAAGCTCAGGTAATAAATAAATTAAAAGCTTTTCCATAGTTTATATAAGGCGGCATCTTTTTAGATGTCGCTTTTTTTAAAATCATTCAGTTTGGCATGAATTTGGTATTGCCTCTCTTGTAATTATTAAAAATATTTATCATGCGTGGATGCAAAAAATTAGATTGGATTATTATAACTATAATTGCTTTCTTTTTAAATTCTCCTGTTTTATTACACAGCCAGTGTACGCTGATTTGTAATAATAATGTTTTGATTAGCGCAGATTCTACCTGTAATCTTAGAATTACGCCCGCAATGATTCTCAGCGAGACGAATCCAGGTATTTGTACCCCATCAGCGCCAACAGATTATGAAATTACGGTTATGCTTGGTCCCAATGGCCAGGTTTTACCATCTACCCCTTTTGTAGGTCGTACCTATCTAAATCAATTGCTCTATGCAAGGATTAGACATATTCCCAGTGGAAATATATGTGTAGGTTCCTTTAAAGTGGTTTCATTAGGTTCGCCTCTTATTATTTGTCCAAGAGATACAACCATCCTGTGTGGTACGCCTACAGACACCGCGCGATTAGGTAGAGCTACCTCGTTGGAGTGCAATACCTACAGTATTTCTTTTGAAGATAAATACGAGAATAGAATAAATGTTTGCACCGATACACTCATTGGTGTCATAAACAGAACCTGGACTATCACGCTTTTTAATGGATTGAAAAATACTTGTGTTCAAAAAATAAATATAAGAAGGCCTGTCGTGGGTGACTTGGTTTTTCCGGCAAACCGTGATAATGTAGCTGGCAGAAGGGGTGTTTCCTGTGTAACGCCCAATGTAACTCCCGATAGCACAGGTTGGCCTCAATTAAACGGATTTAATATAACGCCTACAAATATTTGTGGCCTTTCCCTCACCTATAATGATCAAAGAATCAATGGTTGCGCGCCTACCTTTACCCTAATCAGAAACTGGACAGCCGTCGATGGGTGTACCAATGCAATACGCACCTTTCAACAAATTATTCAAGTTATTGATACTATTAAACCTCGCTTAACCTGTGTTTCTGATACTTTGATTGCTTTTACTTCGTCAGCCACACAATGTGTTGCTACCGTAATCGTTCCACCCATTGTTTTTATAGACTCTTGTGCACCAAACAATCAGATCAGAGTGGTTATTATGTCCAATTTTGGTGTGATAAATGGGAATGGTGGACAATTAACAGGTGTTCCTCCCGGTTTGCATAGTATCATGTACATGGTGTCAGATCCTTGTGGAAATACCTCACAATGTACGCGCATGGTTCGGGTAGTTGATAATACGCCACCTGTTCTGGTCTGTCCTTCAAGTATTCAAGTGTCATTAACACTCACCGGGGAAGCTCAGGTGGAGCCCAGCTCCTTCTATCTTCAGGCAACCGATTTATGTTGTACCAATCTGACCTTTAAACTTCAGAAAATGACGGCTTCTCCGTTACCTTTCTCTGATTCCCTCGTGTATAAATGTGCTGAAATATTAACGAATAACATGGCAAGCCTTAGAGTAACGGACTGTTATGGAAATTCTAATTTTTGTATGGTTGAAGTGGATGTCGTAGATAAACTTCCAAGAACTATTATTTGCCCCGATACTGTAATTTTACAAAACCCTGCATTTTTAGCCGATACCAGCGTTGTAGGTGCTCCCTTTGTAAATGGTACTTGTAACTTGTTTCAACTCGAATATGAGGACGACAGAAATCTTGGATGTGGCGGCGGATCTGGCGTCATAAGAAGAGATTGGACCGTTTATTATGGAGGAATCGATACGACAATCTGTCCAACCCAAATCATTATATTAAATGATTCTACTACCTTAAGAGCTACATTTCCTCCCGATTATTCTCAGACAAATTGTACTAATTTAGCTTCCCTGAATCCAGTAAATCTACCCATAGGTTTCAGATCACCTACCGTGTTAAATCCTGCTTATAAGGGCATTGTTATTACCCATAGTGATGCAGTAAATTATAATGTTTCTGGTGCTTGTATTCAGATTTCCAGAACCTGGACGATTACCGATACCTGTGTGTATGAACCTGGTGACCCAATTGGTCCTTCATCGGGTAGAATTGTAGGTACCCAGCTTATTCGGGTGTTTGATAACACGCCACCAAGTTTTATCTGTCCTTCGGAAGGACTGGTTATCTATTTGGATCCGGATTCATGTAATACTACCATCAGACTGCCCATCCCAACCAATATACAGGAGTGTTTGCCCAATTTGGTTACCATTTCAGTAAGTGGTGATTTTGGAAATTCTTTAGACATTTCCCGAATTCCAGCGGGTATTTATGATGTAACCTATCGTGTAGCAGATATATGTGGAAATTTTGGAACCTGTGATGCTACTTTTGCTATCATCGAGAATACGCCTCCGGATATGTTTTGTAATAATATAGTGAGTAGATCCCTCGCCGCCTCTGGCACGGCCATTGTGAATGCCGTGGAATTTAATACGGGGGCCACCGTTGATAATTGTACAGAAACCGATTCTATCCGATGGAGAATTGGTGCCCGACCCACCCCAGGTTTTACCAGTCCGCCGCCGAATGCTTCTTTAACGTTTGCGTGTGACGACATTGGTGATAATCTATTGACAGTGTGGTCGGTTGATATTGCAGGAAATTATGAACGTTGCGATGTTATCGTTAGAATAAATGACCCATTGGCTGTTTGTGGCGGCGGAGTTACCGTAGCGGGAGCTATTAAATTGGAAAATGGTTCAGGTGTACCAACGGTAAAAGTAGAGGAAATGAAAAATTACTCCGGGGAATCTATGACGGATAATAAAGGAGCGTATTCCCTAGGGAATCTATTGCCTGGAGGGTCGTATGAATTTATGCCTGGTAAAACAGGAAATTATACAGATGGTGTGACTACCCTCGATTTGATATTGGTTAATAGGCATCTTACAGGCTCTAAAGCGCTTGAATCTCCTTATAAAATAATAGCCGCAGATGTAGATGGAAACGGAAGGATTTCTGTAAGAGATATCATTCAGTTGCAAAGGTTGATTTTGAATGTGACCAATACCTTTCCTGAGAATAAGCCGTGGCGTTTTATTCCTAAAAGTTTCCAGTTCCCGAATCCAAAGGATCCATTGTCGACGCCTTTCCCAGAATCTAAATCGGTTTCCAATCTTTTCAAAGATATGACCGATGGTGATTTTGTAGCTATAAAGGTTGGAGATGTTAATAACAGTATAATCCCTGAAAATGGCGTCAGCCCCCGTTCCCAGGAATCTTCCAGAGTCTTTATACTCCCACAATGGAAGCTTAAGCCAGGGGAACGGGTCTGGCTACCTATTCATTTTGAAAGCACTGACCTTTGGTGGGGTGGACAATTTGCCCTGCAAGTGAACCCGGAACTAATTAAAATACATGGCTTCTCTGGTTCTGAAGAATTCAATATCAGCAGTAAACCATTGATTAATAATACCTGGGCTTTGTCCTGGTATGCAGACAATTTAAAAAAGAGTGAGGCAGGTGAGGTATTAGGATTTATTGAGGTGGAGGCACTTCGACAAACTAATCTCTCCGATGCCATAGTATTAAATAATAATTCTTTTGATTCCGAGGCCTACTTATCAACACAGAACATTGATTCAGTGGTGGTCGCCCCCCTGACCATTCAGTATGCATCACCAAATGCCGCAACCAATAGTGGGTTGCGGCTTTGGCCGAATCCTTTTAAAGATTGGGTGACTTTTCAATTGCCTCCCGCTTCTGGTCTTCAAGGGGTTTTAGATATTTATGACGTGCAGGGAAGAAAAATATGGACAAAATCCTGGCAATTCAATAAAGGAGATTCTTCTCTTTTTACCCTTCAGGCCAATGAATTGCCTCATGCAGGGGTCTATATCTATAAATATACCGATGGTTTTGGACAATATACAGGAAATCTGATTTTACAGAAATAATACAAGATTATGTTTTTTCAGGATAAAGTGCCTATTTGCCACTTTATCCTGAATTTTTTATATGGCTTCGACATTCCAAAAGGGAAAGTGGGGAGAAACGCTGGCGCTAAACTGGCTCGCTCAACACGATTTTCAAATTATTGACAGAAACTGGTTTTTTGGGCACGCTGAAATTGATATCATCGCCTGGCATGAGCATGTTTTAGTTTTTATAGAGGTAAGACTGCTACATAGAAGAAATGCCCATTTACCTGAAAATACAGTGAGTGCCATGAAAAGAAAAAAAATAGCTTCTGCCGCCGCTGCTTTCACAGAAAGTAAAAATTATCAGGGGGATATTCGATTTGATATCATCGGAATTGTGTACGGTGGTCAACATAATCCTGCAATTCGCCATTTTCCCGATGCCTTTTTCCCAGGCTTATTCTAAATTCAATTTGTTTTTAAGATACTTTAAAGCTAATTTTATACAAAATTGTAATGGGTATGTTCTGGAAAATATCAATGTTTTTACTAGCTTCTGTTCTTATGCTAAATGTTCTTGTTGGGCAAAATGTGGTTGACAATAAAGAAATAAGACTAATTACTTTGAATCCTGGTCATTTTCATGCCGCGTTGATTCAAAAATCAATGTACCCACAATTATCTCCTATCGTTCATGTTTATGCTCCTTCAGGTACCGATGTCGATTTGCATCTCGCCAGAATTAATGCTTATAACAAAAGAACCGATAAACCTACTCAGTGGGATGAAAAGGTTTACATTGGAAAGGATTATTTGGCCAGAATGTTAGCTGAAAAAAAAGGGAATGTGGTCATGCTGGCCGGGAATAATAAACTGAAAACAAAGTATATTTCTGATGCAGTAGCTGGTGGATATCATGTTTTTGCCGATAAACCGATGGCTATAAATGCTGCAGGATTTAATTTACTGGAAAAGGCCTTCAAACTAGCTGATCAGAAAAAGGTCTTTATTTACGATGTCATGACAGAGAGGTATGAAATTACTTCTATGCTTCAAAAGGCATTTTCTGAATTCGAAGAGGTGTTTGGCGTGCTTCAGGATGGATCAGTAGATAATCCTGCAGTGATTAAAGAGAGTATTCATCATTTCTATAAAGAAGTTTCAGGCGCTCCTTTACAACGTCCAGGGTGGTTCTACGATGTTACCCAAGAAGGGGAGGGGATTGTTGATGTTACCACCCATTTGGTCGATCTTATTCAATGGAGTTGTTTTCCGGACCAAATACTGAACTATGAAAAGGATATCAAATTGTGGGATGCAAAACGTTGGGCAACCTTAATAACACCTACTCAGTTTCAAACAAGTACTAAACTCACTCAGGTTCCCGAATATCTTAAAAACACCTTGAATGCTGAAGGTCAACTAGCTGTTTTTTCTAATGGACAGATTGACTATCAAATTAGAGGACACTTTGCGCGCGTAAAAGTAACCTGGGCATGGCAGGCTGAACCCGGTGCCGGTGATACCCATTATTCCATAATGAGAGGAACCAACGCCAATCTCGTCATTCGTCAAGGTGCCGAACAAGGGTATCAACCCGTTTTCTCTGTTGAAACCAATAGATTTAAGGAAGTGGCTTATCGCAATACTTTTGAGAGAGTATTTCGCGAAGTAGCGAAGTCATTTCCAGGTATCAGTTATATTTTAATAGGAAATACCGCTGTCTTTGATATACCCAACGTGTATAAAGAAGGTCATGAAGCCCATTTTGCCAGGGTAACTGAAAAATATCTTGACTTTCTCGCCAAAGGTAAAATGCCGGAATGGGAGGTTCCGAATATGTTGGTTAAATATAAATTAACCACAGAAGCATTAAATATGGCCATTAAAAAGTCAAAATAATAAACAGATTACTTTGGTTCTTCATATACCCCAAGTTCCACCTGTCTTTTTTGAAGATTGGTATCTATGAGCCTAACTTTTAGTTTGCCTCCCATTTTTATCGTTTGTCCAGTATAAATACCACGGGCAAAAAGTCTGGAAGGATCCATCTCATAAGGTTCGGAAAAACGGTTAAATGAGAGAAATCCCTCACAATGTGTGGTTAACAATTCAATGAACAGACCTCGATCCATCATCCCGGTAACTATCCCTTCAAAAACTTCGCCGACATGGCTTTCTAAAAATTCTACTTGCTTGTATTTAATTGATTCCCTTTCTGCCTCCATAGCTTTCCTTTCCATGCTGGAAATATGACGGCATTGTTCTTTTAAATAAACTTTGTTGGTAAGCCATACCGTTTCCAGATTCTTGGCTAGCAAGCGATGGGCAATTACGTCGGAATACCGTCTGATAGGCGACGTAAAATGAGTATAATGACTGAAAGCCAGACCGTAATGACCTATATTTTCTGGAGAATAAATAGCTTTTGCCATGGTTCTGATGGCAATAGGTGCTAAAAATTTAAGCGCAGGGTCCCGAAGGGATTGCTCTGCCAGTAAATTATAGGAATTAGCTATTTCTTTAGGGGAATCCACCCTCATTTTTACACCAAATTCTTTGGCAAACCTGGCAAGTTCAAATACTTTGTCCTCATTTGGTTCGTCATGTACCCTATAAATAAATGGAATTTCATAGCCGGTGGCATCCATTTTATGTTGAATAAATAGCGCAACCTCCTGATTTGCCAAAAGCATGAAGTCTTCAATTAACTTATGCGCATCCTTTCGCTCTTTAATAAATATTTCAACAGGTGTCCCTGATTCATCGAGTTTAAACTGCACTTCATCGGATTCAAATTGGATAGCTCCGGAGGCAAATCTCCTCTTCCTTAATTGGTGAGCTATTTTATTGAGATGTATCAGTTCTGCAGAATAAAGTCCTTCCGACGTGTCCAGGATCTCCTGAGCTTCTTCGTAAGTAAACCGTCGGTCGGAATGAATAATGGTTCGACCAAACCATTTTTCCGTGACTTTTCCCTTTCCATCGATATTGAAAATAGCTGAAAAGGTTAGTTTGTCCTCATTCGGTCTTAACGAACATAATTCATTACTTAATTTCTCAGGTAACATTGGGAGCACGCGATCAACCAGATAAACAGAAGTTGAACGAGTATATGCTTCTTTATCTAAGGAAGATCCTTCTCTCAGGTAATGCGTAACATCTGCAATATGCACCCCAACCTCGACATCACCGTTGGGCAGTAATCGATAGGAAATGGCATCATCAAAATCTTTAGCGTTCCAGGGATCGATAGTAAAGGTTAAAACATCGCGAAGGTCTCTGCGCAAAGCAATTTCTTCTAAAGAAATGGAGGTATCTATATTTTTTGCTTCATTTAAAGCAGCTTCACCAAAGCCTAAGTCGAAACCTGCATTTAGCAAAATACTTTGCATTTCAATATCATGGCTGCCGGCAGCCCCCAAAACGTAGGTAATTTTTCCAATGGGTAGCGGGGTAGATTGACCTGTCCAACCTGTAATTTTAACTACGACCTTGTCCCCGTCTTTACCTCCTAATATTTCATTTAGATCAACTTTGATGTCATAAGGTAAAATGGTATCCGTAACTACGAGGCCAAATTTATTATTCAAATGTAAAACGCCCAAAAAGGACTCTTTAGCCCTTGTTATTACGTCAATAACCTCTCCTTCAGGGCGACGTTTCCCTCTGGGAGTCCATGTTTGTATCCTCACCGTATCACCATTCATCGCCGTGTTCAAATTCCGCATGGAAATATAAACGTCAATGGGTTTACCCTCCACTTTAATAAATGCGGCGCCGGATCGAGTCATATCAACAATTCCAATGTCCCCTTTTTCCTGCTTTTCAACGGGCACACTCCGATTAAATTGAAATTTATAATCCTCCAGGGCAAGCACTTCTTTTTCTGTTACTAAAAGTTCCAACGCGTGCAAAATTGAGTCTTTAGTATTTGCAATAGATAGCGTTTGGGCTATTTGACGGGGATTATACCTTTTTTTTGGTGAATTTTTGAGTAAATCCAAAATGGCCAGCCTTAAATCTTTAGCATTATATTTTGGCTGAGAATCATTGGACGATATAGTTTTTTTCTTTTTTGACATGACTGTTTTTTAATCTGGAATAAGTTCATCTTCAATTTCAACGATGCGACCCTCCGGCAATAATTCTAATAACAACGTTGTACTACTTCCTGGTTCATACGTTTCATCAATATGTGATATTCCAGATAAAATTCTTATGCGCCAGTCCTCGTCCATCACAGCAATCGACTGTAATATGGTTTCCTGGATAACACTGGTACCTGAAAGCGTTCTTTTGTCTATAAGTACGCCCTTTTTAGTAAAGGTAGCAATGATGTAATGATAATTCAATAAAGCAGCTTTCCAGTAAACCAGAGCCTCAAATGCTTCTGTCTCTCCAATACGAAAACAGGCCATGAATTCTGTAAATTCGTCGGGTTCATTTTCTTCCAAAGGATAAATAAATTGTTGTATGATGGCGTCAGGAAGAGGAATATTATCCTGGCTGAATATCTTGATATTCTCCTCAGCCAAAACAATGGGTAACGGCAGCACAGGAAAAAATTGAATGAATTCGGTAAAGGTTGCTTCTTTTAAAGACACTATAGTTGATTTTGTTGACAATGTTATTTGAAATGATTCTAAATTAATTTAAAATAATAAACTTAACGCTATGCATTGAGTTGTAAATTGCCTTAAAGGTATAGATTTGTGGAACATTTTTCAAAATGCTGTTAATGAAAATATAATACAATGAGTTGGATGACTAATGCACTTAAACCAATCGGATTAGTTTGGTTTGCTAATTTTTTAACATCATCGATAGGTAAAAAGCTGTTGATGAGCCTTTCAGGTTTGTTCCTTATTTTATTTCTTCCTGTTCACCTAATCGGGAATTTACAATTACTGACAAAGGACGCTGGGGTATCTTTTAACCTGTACTCTTATTTCATGACGCACAATCCGTTGATTAAAACGGTCTCGTACCTTCTTTATTTCTCCATCATTTTGCATACTATTCAAGGTTTGTTATTGTGGAGAAAAAATAAAAAGGCCAGAGGGAATATTGGCTATGCTGTGAGTGCACTAAGAGGTGACGGTACCAATGTGAAAGCAGCGTCGAACATGGCATGGTTGGGTATTATTATTTTTGTTTTCATAGCCGTGCACATGTATCAATTCTGGCTTCAGATGAAGTTGGGCAAAGTACCGATGGTTATGATTGAAGGGACTGAATATAAGAATCTTTATGAGCCCGTAATTTTAGCTTTTTCAAATCCTGGTTTTGTGGTGTTTTATGTATTTTCTATGATTATTATTGGTATTCACTTAAATCATGGATTTCAAAGTTCATTTCAAACGCTGGGCCTTAATCATAAAAAATATACCCCCTTTATTAAATACATTGGCAGAATTTATGCTTTTATCATCCCATTTGGGTTTGCTATCATTCCCATAATCGTTTATGGACGAAATAATTTATGGTGGTAATTGTTTTATTTTTGACTTTAAATGTAAATGCACATGGATAACTTAAATTTAAATGGAAATGTACCCTCTGGGGACTTAGCCGATAAATGGACAAAATATCGTTCAACCCTGCCTTTGGTTGCGCCAAATAATAAACTTAAAATTGAAATTATTGTCGTGGGTACAGGCCTGGCCGGTGCTTCGGCAGCAGCCACATTGGGTGAGTTGGGCTACCTTGTAAAATGTTATACTTTTCATGATAGTCCAAGAAGGGCGCACAGTATCGCCGCTCAGGGGGGGATTAATGCCGCAAAAAATTACAGAAATGACGGAGATAGTGTTTTCCGTTTATTTTATGACACCATAAAGGGAGGTGATTACAGATCAAGAGAAGCTAATGTTTATAGATTAGCCGAAGTAAGTACGTCCATTATCGACCAAGCCGTGGCACAAGGTGTTCCTTTCGCAAGAGAATATGGTGGATTGCTAGATAACAGATCGTTCGGTGGTGTTCAGGTTTCCAGAACTTTTTATGCCAGAGGGCAAACAGGCCAACAACTTTTATTGGGCGCTTACCAATCGCTGTCACGTCAGATTGCCTTGGGTAATGTAAAGATGTTTACCAGACATGAAATGATTGAACTGGTGCTAAAAGATGGTAAGGCAAGAGGTATCATTGCAAGAAATTTATTAACAGGCGAATTAGAAAAACATGGCGCTCATGCCGTGGTTCTGGCGACCGGTGGATACGGTAACGTTTTTTATCTTTCTACCAATGCAATGAATTGTAACGTTACTGCCGCTATGCGTGCAGTGGCAAAAGGTGCCTTCATGGCCAATCCTTGCTTTACACAGATTCACCCAACTTGTATTCCTCAGATGGGGGAATACCAGTCGAAGCTTACTCTTATGTCTGAGTCTTTGAGAAATGACGGGCGCGTCTGGGTTCCAGCAAAAAAAGAAGATGCTAAAGCTATTCGCGATGGAGTAAAGACAGCTCTCGATATTCCCGAAGCGGATCGTGATTATTTCCTCGAAAGAAGATATCCTGCCTTTGGAAATTTAGTGCCACGAGATGTTGCTTCCCGTGCAGCTAAAACGGCATGTGATGAAGGTAACGGTATAGTACCCACTGGTTTGGGCGTATTCCTCGACTTTTCAGCGGCTATAGAAAGATATGGTAAGTCGAAAGCTAATATTCTTGGTCTGTCAAACCCTTCGCATGCAAAAGTAATTGAACTGGGTGAAAAGGTAATCGAAGAAAAGTATGGAAACTTGTTTGAAATGTATGAGAAAATTTCAGGCGAAAATCCTTACAAGTTTCCTATGAAAATTTATCCTGCTGTGCATTATACGATGGGTGGTCTCTGGGTCGATTATAATCTTATGACTAATGTTCCGGGATTATTCTCTATTGGTGAATCAAACTTTTCTGATCATGGTGCCAATCGTTTAGGCGCATCCGCCTTAATGCAGGGTCTGGCTGATGGTTATTTCGTGCTTCCTTATACTATAGGTACTTTCTTAAGTGAAGATATTAGTACGCCTAAATTAGATGTTAATGCACCTGAATTTAACGCTGCAGCAGATTTGGCAAAACAAAGAATAGATAAGTTGTTCGCTATAAAAGGTAAACAATCGGCTGAAAGTTTTCATAGAAGATTGGGTAAGATTATTTGGGAATATTGTGGTATGTCACGAACAGCTGAAGGACTAACATCAGCAAGACAGCAGGTGCGGGCACTGAGAGATGAGTTTTATACTGATCTTTATCTTCCAGGCGTTGCCAATGACTTGAATCCTGAACTTGAAAAAGCACTTAGAGTAGCTGATTTCATAGATTTAGGTGAAATAATGGTGGTCGATGCGCTCAATAGAAATGAATCTTGTGGAGGTCACTTTAGAGAAGAATATCAAACACCTGATGGTGAAGCACTGAGAAGAGACGATGAATACGCTTACGTTTCTGCATGGGAGTTCAAAGGGGCTGATCAAGACCCTATTTTACATAAAGAAATGCTACATTTCGACAATGTTGAATTAAAAACCCGTTCTTACAAATAATCTTATCTTAATTGCTGGCCTTTTGGCTTTAAATTGATTATTATGAAATTGACACTAAAAATATGGCGCCAACCAAGCCAAAATGTAAAAGGAAAGTTCGAAACCTATTCCCTGGATAATGTAAGTGAACACATGTCATTTCTCGAAATGCTGGATGTTTTAAATGAAAAACTAAGTTTCGAGCAAAAAGTTCCTATTGCTTTTGAACACGATTGTAGGGAGGGAATATGTGGTACTTGTAGTTTAGTCATTAATGGTCAACCTCATGGTCCATTACAAGGCACCACTACCTGTCAATTACACATGCGTAACTTTAAAGACGGGGAAACTATAGTAATAGAACCTTATCGTGCCTCTGCATTTCCCGTTTTGAAGGATCTTTCAGTAGATAGAGGTGCTTTAGATAGAATTATTCAGGCAGGTGGATTTATATCAGTGAGTACCGGTCAGGCACAAGATGCCAATGCCATTCCAATAGAAAAAGATGTGGCTTCTCACGCTTTCGATGCCGCAACTTGCATAGGTTGTGGTGCTTGTGTGGCGGCCTGTCCAAATTCTTCCGCCATGCTCTTTACCTCGGCGAAGGTGGCGCATTTAGCGTTGTTACCTCAAGGTAAGGTGGAAGCTCAAAAAAGAGTTTTAAATATGGTTCGTCAAATGGATTTGGAAAATTTCGGAAATTGTTCTAATATTACAGCCTGTGAAGCGGAATGTCCAAAAGGTATTTCTGTTTCTAATATCGCTTTGATGAATAGAGAATTTCTTTCTGCGTCGTTTTCTTCAAATGACGCCAACTAATTTCGCAATTATTGCTCCTTTGTTTAATAGATTTCCGAGGCTATCTTTTCAGATAGCCTCTTTTTGGTGTACCGTGCATGGTAATATACATGTGACCCCATAGGGGATAAGGTATGAAAAGTGTTAAATTGTATTTTATCGAAGAGGGATAATGTAATCTAGGGAAATGGTTCCGCCAGGGCCATAATCAATGAAAGGGGCAGAGCCCCGATTTATTTATAAAGGCTGTTAAGTTTTAACCTAACAGCCTTCGTAGCTTATCTTTTATCCTTTATTAATGATCGTGAGCAAGATCATTAGGAATACTTCCTTTTAATTTTGCATGAGTGGTCCCAAAAATATAGTCCCAAAGGGGAGATGAAACGCCGAACATTGTATCAGATTTTCCATAATGATGTAAAGCATGGTTTACCCATAATGCTTTAAACAGGTTATTTGGGGGTAAAAATATGTGAATTGAATAATGAACTAATAGATAGAATGCATAGCCACTTAAGAAACCAGCAAGGAATGAGAAGGAAAATTTATCCAGTATGAGTTCAAATAGAAAAAAGAGAATAGTTCCAACCGCCACACTCATGGCAGGGGGCATCGCTAATCTTTGTTTGTCTTTTGGGTAATCATGGTGTACACCATGCATGGTATAGGCAAATTTTGCTCTCTTTTCAGTGGTACCAGGTAAATGATATACATGGCGGTGAACCATGTATTCTGCAAAAGTGAAAAATAAAAATCCAACAAAATAAAGGGATGTTACCTGAATTGTGGTTAAATCGGTAGCAACTTTTGTGTAATACAACAAAGCTATTGCGTACAAGAAAAACATGGACACGGGAATGGCAATGTGTGTTCTTGTTAAACTATCCAACCATTTATTCTTGAATAAAGGAACGGATATATTCTCATTAGAGAGGTATGCTTGTTTTTTTTCAGTTCTCATTTATTGAAAATTTTTGTTATAAACCTAATGATTTCTTTGTCTGGCTAATATATTTTCTATACATCAAACGGTAAATTCGGTAATAAGTTCTGTACCTTCTTTTAACAGATTCGTAGCTGTAGTAGTGTTCGTGGTCTTCCCATTCATTGATAGAAGGAACTTTGGTTTCTGATTCATTTCCCAAAAGATAACCTTGTTCAGTCATCCATCCATCATTATAAATTTTTCCTAGATATCTTGATCCATGGTCAGAAAAAAGAGCTACTACCACGCTATTTTCATCTAATTCATGTTGAATTTGAAAAATTCCATGCATGGCAGAACCACTGGAATAACCCATCAACAGTCCTTCTTTTGAAGCTAGTTCTCTGGCTCTGATGGCGCTATCTCTATCGCTTACCTTTATGAATTCGTCGATTAAGGAAAAATCTATATTTGAAGGGATGATATTTTTACCTAAACCTTCGACCTTGTAGGGTTTTATTTCATTTGGATCATAAATTCCCGTCTCCCAAAATTTCTTTAAAACAGATCCGTAAGCATCAATACCAATGATGCGAATGGCAGGATTCTGTTCTTTTAGATATTTTGCTACGCCTGAAAGGGTGCCACCAGTTCCGGCACAACAAACATAATGGGTGATTTTACCTTCCGTCTGTTTCCATATTTCAGGTCCCGTGGAATGATAATGTGCCGCCGCATTATCTGTATTGAAGTTTTGAGCCAAATAAAAAGCGTTAGGAGTTTCTTTAGCTATTTGTTCCGCTCTGGAATAGTAAGACCTTGGGTCTTCGGGACTTACATCAACAGGACAAATAATTACCTCTGCTCCGAGTGATTTTAATAAAGATATTTTTTCAGTGGAGGCCTTACTGGTGAGCGTGAGGATGCATTTGTAGCCTTTTATCGCTGATAACATGGCTATACTAAACCCTGTATTTCCTGATGTTGCTTCAACAATGGTTCCCCCTGGTTTGATTAAGCCCTTTTTTTCCGCTTGTTCGACCATGTAAAAAGCAATTCTGTCTTTGGCACTTTGGCCGGGATTAAACGCCTCTACCTTAGCATAATATGTTCCAGTTAAACCCGCTGTTATCTTATTTAACCTAACCAAAGGTGTATTGCCGATGGTACCACTTAAATTTTCATAAACCATAACCTATCTATTCCAATTAATTAAACTGTTAACGTTTTTAGTGGTATGTTCATTCAAGGTACTTTAGAAACGCAAATATACGGAAATAAATACATTTTTGTGTTTTAGTATGGTTAAATCATTTTAAATACCTATGCTGACGAAGAAAAATTTCAGTTTGTTTCAAGGTTTCATCATATAATGGATTTTTACCATCTTTCCATCCGAAGAATCCATGACCCGCCCCTTCATATAAAAATAAAGTGCAATGTCCTCCAGCTTTTATTATTTTATCGCGAAAAATCTCTCCTGTAGAAACGGGTATTAAAGCATCTTTAGTTCCTAAAAAAAGGACCGTTGGGGGAAATTTTTTAGTGATACCGTGCATGGGTGATATATCGGGAAACCATGTTTTTATTCTTTCGTAACCATAGCCTTCCGGTCCGTTATCAATCACCGGATTAAACAATACCAAGCTGTTAGGTTTAGCACTTATATCCATAGCATCCTTCGGATCGTTAATATTTATGGAGGTGAAGGCCGCCGCCGCCAAATGCCCGCCGGCAGAACCACCACCAGCAGCTATTTTATTGGGTAAAATATGTAATTCTTTGGCATGGCGTCTTAAAAATCGAATGGCAGATTTAGCGTCTTCTAAAGCTTCTTTAGGAGATGTTCCATGTACATTTTTTAAACGGTATGATGCTCTGATCGCCACCATGCCCTGGCTGGCCAGATATTCCGATTGGGGTAAAAATTGTTCTGCAGTTCCATTATTCCATCCACCTCCATGAAAAAAAATAATAGCCGCATGTCTTTTTTTAACTTTTTCAGGATAATGTATCCAGATTTTTAATTCCGTTGTATCTATCTTTTTATATATGATAACGGTATCACTTTGTGCGGATGAACGTTGCACCATTAAGGAAAAGCCCAAAAAACAAAGTATAATTTGGAAGGTTTTCATGAGATTTTTTTATCTGCTTTGTGTTGAAAATAAGTTTCCTTAAAATATTCATTACATCTGTTTTAAAACGGTTTTAGTTTTACCTTTGTGCGTTGTTTAAAAAGTCCCAATGAATTCACTTAAATCATCCTTAAAAGTAAGATTAATTCTTTTTAATCAAGGAAAAATCTTATTGCTTAAACAAACCAAATTGAATGGGGGCAATTATACCCTGGTGGGCGGTAATGTTGAGTTGGGTGAAACCAGCAAGGAGGCTTTAGTGAGAGAATGTAAAGAGGAAGCGGGAATAACCATTCTGGAAGGTGATTTAAGATTAGTGCATGTTTTGCAAAAAACAAGCATCAAAAGTCAGCGCCTGGTTCTGTATTTCAAAGCTTTTCGATGGGAGGGTGAGCTTCAGCGAAATGAACCCCAAAAGTTTAAAGCCGCAGAATGGCACGATCTACATAAATTACCAAAAAATTTGACGGGAACCATCAAAAGAGTTTTAAAGGATTACAAAGAGGGAGTGCTTTTTACTAACGAAAAAAATATTACCCTCTAATAAACATGCGACCCCTACAGGGTCGATTTTCAAATATCCTGACCCCGGAGGGGTCACATGTCTATTGACAATTTTGGCCCCTGGCGGCACAAAATTATAAACATGCGACCCCTACAGGGTCGTTCATATTATCCTGACCCCGGAGGGGTCACATGTCTATATCATTTATTTCGTGTCTGCACGGGTAAATATTCTATTCCATACAATCCCTTTAGCTGGGCTTCCCTCCAAAAAGGACATCCAGATAAATAAAGGTTTTCCAACAACGTGTGTTTCAGGAACGAATCCCCAGAAACGGCTATCCTCAGAATTATGTCTGTTATCACCCATCATCCAATAATAGTTTTGTTCTATGGTATAATGAGTACTTAATTTACCGTCAATATAAAATTTATTGCCATCTATACGAAGTTTGTGTCCTTCGTAAACTTGAATGATTCGTTGATAAAGTGCTATACTTTCTTTATTCAGAGCAACCTTAGCACCAGCTTTTGGTATATAAATAGGTCCAAAATCATCTCTGGTCCAATTTCCAAAATGTAGAGCATCATTTGGAAATAATCGTCCACTTTCTCCGTATAATTTTCCTACATCCACTTTTTCAATTTTAATGGACGGATCCATTGCTTTGATTTTCGCTTTTTGGCTATTATTTAGCACTAAATAAAAGGCATTGGGTGATTGTTGCATTCTATCTTCTGTACTAATGGCCCATTTAGTGAAATCTTTTGTATTTATAGCCGCATTAGGAGATAAAACTGAATACATGAACTGGACATTTTCAGGATTTTTACCCTTTTTTCCATTGATATAAACTTGCTGAGCTCTTATCTCCAAAGAATCACCAGGTAAACCGATGCAACGTTTTATGTAATGATCCATTTTGTCCAAAGGTCTGGTAACCAATGGAATTAAACCAGATTGAATGGCACCTGAAAAATTGGGAGGAATTGATCCTCGACGTAAGTCGTAAATACTCCATGTTCTTTCAGGGAAAACATATACGCTGTCACCTTCAGGGTAATTAAAAACGACAGGATCGTTACGATCTATGGTTTCTAACGCGGGTAATCTTTGATACTTTAGTTGCGGTTTTTTGAAGTATGACTCGCCGCCAATTACGGGTATTCTATTATGTAAAAGAGGAAGCATAGCTATGGTTTGAGGCATTCTAATACCATAGTGACCTTTACTTACAAACAAAAAATCTCCAACGACCAAGGAGCCTTCCATGGAGGAAGTTGGGATGACAAATGCCTCAATAAGAAACATACGTATAAAGGTGGCGGCAAATACAGCAAAAATAATCGCCTCGGCCCATTCTCTAACCGGAGATTTTTTGAACGGATTTTGTGCAACTAATTTATTGTACTGCTTGGTATCGTTTGCGATTCTTGCTGCCTCAATAGCATCTAATATCGATTTTTCGTAAGTTAGAACAGGCCCTTGATAGCTCAAATCTTTTCTAAAACTCAGGTAAATTAAATATATGGGGGCAAACACAACAACCAATACATGGTGCCAAAATTGATAAACTTTGAATGATCGCACCAAGTCTATCATTAAAGCAGCAAAAATGAAAATATTTACAATCGGTATTAATATAAGCAAACCATAGCTGGTTTTTCTGCCAACTAATTCTCCGCAAACCATAAATTGATATACAGGGACAAATGCTTTCCATACACCTACACCCGCTTTTTTAAATACGGCTGCCAGGGAAATCATTAGTAAAATATAATATAACAGTAAAAATTCAGAAAGACCCATTAGCTTAATTTTTTTTAAACGCCAAATATACAAATACTATATTGATTGGACAAATATATTCGATGAGGGATATTCTAAGATTAATATTAAAAAAAAAGAGCAGCTGCCGAAACCGGAACTGCTCCTGATGGGAGATTATACTCTGTTAAGTGTAGAACAAAACAGCCTTTAAAAACCCAGTTTAGGGACCTAATTTTCTCTTAAGAAACCCCGACAGGTGTTGTGTTGATAGGCTAAGAATGTTCGTCTGAAAAATACCTTTATATGTTCATGAGGTTCTTTACATCTAATCAGTTACAAATTTATAACGTTTTCTTTATTATTTATAATTTTTTTGATTTTCTGAGGAATAATTCTTCCTTTGTAAAAGATATATGCTTAATATTGATATATTTGTAAAATAATTATTTGTTTATTTCAGTATTTAATTTTAAAAACTTTTGGAGCAAAGTCGATTAATTAAAACCATCGTTGAACTTAATACAAGGGAAAGAGAACAATTTAGCTTGTTTGTCTCATCTCCTTATTACAATTTGCACAAAAAAACGACTGAATTTCTCGACATTATACTAAAACAACTGCAAATCGGTAAGTTAGAGTTATTGGATAAGGAAAAAATTTTCAAAAAATTGTTCCCCAAAGATCCTTACGACGAACAAAAAATACACAACCTGATGTCAGGTTTAAGAAAATTACTGCTCCGATTTTTAGCGCTCCAACAATACGAATCTAAAGAAAATGTAGAAGAAATATTCGCCATGGAATGGGCCTATAAAAGAAATCAGTTCGAACTTTTAACCAATAGAGCCAAGCAACTCGAAAAAAAATTTGAAAGCGAAGTTGTGCAAAAAACAGAGCTTACCTACGCTAAGTATCGGTTAAATTATCTAATGGGTTACTATGGTGGTCAATTTGTTGATAGATCTAAGTCCGATACTATGCAACGAATGTTACATTATCTGGACGCCTATTATCTTGAAGAAAAATTACGCAATGTATGTCACCTTACCGCGCACAAAATATTGGTGAATGCCAATTATGATTTTGGTTTATTGACAGAACTCTTACTTTTTATTGAAAACCATCCTGATATTTTAATTCAAAATAAGGTAATTGCCTTATATTATACTATTCTAAAAAGCCTACAAGACGACAATAATCCACAATATTATCTTGCATTAAAGGATATGCTGGGAAATCTGGATCTCAATTTATCCCCACAGGATAGACAAGATTTATACAGTTTTTCCTATAATTATTGTATATCAAAAATAAATAAAGGGGATAAAGCCTATCAACGAGAGTTATTTGAACTTTATCAAAAGGGCCTGGCCGGAGGCGATTTACTTACGAATGGTATTATTAACGAATGGGATTATAAAAATATAACCACCTTGGGGTGTAGCTTAAAGGAATTTACCTGGACAGAAAATTTTATTCAGGAATTTAAAGATTTTTTGCCCGCACATCGCAGAGATAACGCTTATCTCTACAACCTAGGTAATTTGTATTACCATAAAAAATTGTTTGATGAAGCAATTTCGGCTCTTATTCGGGTTCAATTTACTGATATTACCTATCACTTGAATACGTCGTTTTTAATGATTAGAACCTATCATGCCAAAAGAGACACCGATGCGCTGCTCTCTTTGCTGGATACTTTCCGGATATATATCATGAGAAATACGCATATTAATACAGACCAAAAAAAGGGATACACTAATTTTCTAAGGTTCACCAAAAAAATGGTGATGATAAAACATCAATTAGATTATTTAGAGGCCAGTAAGGCAGCCTCTCAATTAAAATCGCTGAGAGAGCAAATCAATAATACGGAAAATGTAATCAATAAATTTTGGCTGGAAGAGGAGTGTGGTGCTTTGGATATGCCTTAATCTACCAGAATACGTTCGGGATTAAACAGGTTATCTCCCGAAATTCTATCATACACTTGCATGGTGGCCAACACATCTTTTTCACAATAGCGAGAAATCCTCTGCAAATCATTTTCTTCCCAATAAACCTGACCTACCTGGCTCCCGTCAATATCGTCTTTCGGAGAGGGAATATCGAAAATAGAGGTTAATAATTTTAATGAAGTATAGCTTTTCCAATCACCAAATTTCCACATTTCCATTGTGTCTATAAAGTGATTTAGTTCCCAGGGTTTTTTTCCACTAATCTTTAATATTTCCGGTAATTTCAAGTTGTTTATAATTAATCTGCGGCAGATAAACGGGATGTCAAATTCTTTGATATTATGTCCTCCCAGCGCGTGGGTCAGAGGATTGGAGTAATGTTTGTTAATAAGTTCGCAAAAGGCTTGTAGCAAATCTTTTTCTGATGCTTGGGTGAATGATTTTAATCGTATTTTATGTTGACCTGATTCTTTATCCCAATAGGCAATACCCACGGAAATACAAACGATTTTCCCGAATTCAGCAAAGATAGCTGCTTTATTTTTATAGCTTTCCTGTAGCTGTTCTACCGTTAACTCTTCCTCTTTATTTGGATAAAACGAAGTAGCTTTTCGCTGCCATAATCCTTGGAAGATGGGCGTGATCTCCGAGTAATTTGAGCTTAAACTCACAGTTTCGATATCAAAAAACAATATTTTTTCTATTTCGAACGATTTAGACATAAAAGAGTTGTATTTTACGAGCTTGTAAACTGCTTTTTCAACACTAAGGTACTTCATTTTCACTTAAATTTTTAATCCCATGAACAACCAATCTGCCACTCCGTCGAGTTCAAAAAATTTGCTAATTTTAGCTATCATCGTCATCGCCATTCTTATTGGTGTCATCATTTATCTGTTTAATAACAAACAGGAATTAACCGTAGAAAATCAAGAGGTTAAAACTGAGCTTGACGAAACTATCCAGCTCAAGGAAGAATTGGAAGTACAATACGAAGAGGCTCTAGCTGACTTGGAAAGCCTTAGAGGGGAGAATGAAGCCTTAAATCAATTAATCGATAATCAGAAACTGGAATTGACCGGTCAGAAGAATAGAATCATTGGTTTACTGAAAAAATCCAGTTCATTAGACAAAGCAAAAGCTGAGATTAGCAAGCTAAATGAACAAATTGCTTTCTTTAAGGAAGAGAGAGAACGTTGGGCTCTGGAAAAAGAATCTCTTTTAGCTGAAAAAAACAGACAGGATTCTATTAACCAAACCCTGAATAGCAGATTGGATGAATCAAAGCAGACAAATGATTATCTAACCTCTGTAACCAGAGATTTGACAGTGGAGAAATCAAAATTGGAAAAAGAAAAAAGTAGTCTGGCGAAAAAAGTGGACAAAGCGTCCATGATTAAGGCTGATAAAATAAGTGTTAAAACGCTGCAAAAAAAAGACAATGGTAAAAATGTGAGTAGAAAAAATGCCGATAATGTGAATTTATTGGAAATTTGCTTTCTTCCTTTGCCAAATCCTTCCGCATCAGGTAATGGAGAAAAGTTTATAGTTCGGGTTATTTCTCCTCGTGGTGAAACTGTTTCCCTAAATACCAATATCAGCGTCTTTAATCACCCGGAATCTGGAGATGAAATTCAATATACCTTTGAAACAAAGGAGATTCAAACCATTAACGGTACGCAAAATGCTTGTTTTACCTGGGAACCTTCCTCTTTACTTTCACCTGGCACCTATAAAGTGGAAATTTATAATAAAGCCTACCTTGCTGGTTCATCCAGCTTTTCATTGAAATAATTGGCTTTGGTAAACTTACTTAGTCCTCTTTTGTTGTTGGTTAAAAAATAAATGGAAAAGGAAGAATTTGTAAATCCTATAGATATTGATAAGGTAGCATCGGAACCTCACTTGCTACCTTATTCTCATTCCGTTGGCGGCGTTGTCATTAAGCCTATTGATAAAGGAAGAATCAAGGGCAGAGCCGTAAC
>Ga0315902_10002430_pt1 | contig 28985 bp, 21 predicted proteins | sample LakEriMetagenome_9_FD_203523 | JGI IMG/M metagenome (GOLD analysis project Ga0315902, IMG submission 203523) | Freshwater fungal communities from buoy surface, Lake Erie, Ohio, United States - Buoy 12 MA117 | ecosystem: Environmental > Aquatic > Freshwater > Lake > Lake biofilm | place: USA...
GCGGCTGGACCTGGCCACGATGACGCTGGAGGCGGTGTTCGTCAGCGCCAGCCTTCAGGTCGGCAACTCGCCGGACAACCTGTGCCTGAGCCCACGCGGTGGCGTTCTGTTCTGCGAAGACGGCGGATCCCGGGGACCGGGTGCCGAGCCTCCCGTCGTGGCGCAGCACCTTCGGCTGCTGCACCCCGACGGGTCCAGCTCCGTCTTTGCCCGCCACGCCTACAACTTCAGCGACGAGCAGCTCAGCGCCGCCGGCAAGCCGGCCGAGTTGAAGGGCGACCGCCGCAACACCGAATTCGCGGGCTGCACCTTCGCGCCCGACGGCCGGACGCTGTTCGTGAACCTCTACGACCCCGGCATCACGCTGGCGATCACCGGGCCGTTCGAGCGCGGGCCGCTGTAGGCCGGACCAGGCCGTACCAGGCCGCGGTTCGACGAATCGCGGTGCGCTCGGTGGGTGGCGATGTGAATCCGTCACAGCCAGCCCGTGCACAACGCCGCGGAGCCGATCCGGCGTCGCTCCTACATTGGTCACACGGCGCACAGATCCCGACGCGCCGAGCCCACCCGGAGCCCGAACATGATCACCACCACCACCACCGCCCACGCCGCCCGCTTCGAAGTTGCCGCGTGGCTGGCCCATGCGCTTCAGCGTCTGTCGGCCTGGGTCTCACCGGCCGCCCGCACCGGCACGCTGGACTCCGTCCGCGTCGAGCGCATCGAGGCACCGCTGGGCCGCCGCGTCACCTGCCTGAGCGGCGCGCTGTGGCTCACCTTCGACGGCGAGCCGAGCGACATCGTGCTCGAAGCCGGACAGTCGATCGTGTGCGAGCACGACACGCCGCTGCTGATCTCCGGATTCGGCCGCGCCAGCTGGCAAGCCGACCAGGCCCGCGGGAACTGACGGCTCTGCACATGGCGGCGGGAGCCCCCTGCCGCCACGCAGGGTGCGTCACCCCAGCCGCCAGGGTTGCGTCACCGAGGCGTCACTGCACAGCACCGACACCGGGTGGCGCACGCCGGCAGCGTGGTCCTCGACGCAGCGCAGCACCAGCGGGCTGCGGTGCGGGATGGCGCTGTGGCGCAGCGCGTGCAGGTCCATCCAGACCGTGCGCACGATGCCGTCGTCGAGACGATGGCCCGGGCGCGGGGCACCCACGCGGCCGGCAAAGGCCACGCGCAGATAGGTCACGTCCTCGCCCTGGGCCGGGCGCTCGAAGCGGGCCAGGTACACGCCGAGCACGGCCTCGGGCACGAAGTCGCAGCCGGTTTCCTCCAGCGCCTCGCGCACCACCGCCTGCTCCAGCGACTCGCCGCGCTCCAGGTGCCCGGCGGGGTTGTTCAGCCGCAGGCCTTCGGGCGTGTGCTCTTCCACCAGCAGGTACTCCGTGGCCTCGCCCGCGCTACGCGCGATGACCGCGGCCACCGTGACGCTCGGACGCCATCGCTCTTGCATGCCGACTCCTCAGAACAGCCGTGTCGCGGGCCATGCTAGCCCCGGGGCAGCCCAGGGCCGGAGGGGTGGGCACCTGTGTTAGCTTCAGCGGCGCCGGAATCGAAGAACACGAGGAGTGAATTCATGGCGTTGCGGATTGGCGTTCCCCAGGAGACCGCCCCTGGCGAAAAGCGCGTGGCCACCGTGCCCGAGGTGGTGGAGAAGCTGGTCAAGCTCGGTTTCTCGGTGTCGGTGCAGAGCGGTGCCGGCGACGCCGCGCACTGCAGCGACGACAGCTACCGTGCCGCCGGCGCCGAGATCGTGGCCAGCGCCGCCGAGTTGCTGGGCGGCTCGGACATCGTGTTCAAGGTGCGCCCACCCAGTGCCGCCGAGGTCGCGATGCTGCGCGAGGGGGCGATGCTGATCGGCTTCGTCTGGCCGGCGCAGAACCCCGACACGATGCAGGCACTGCAGGCCCGGAAGGCCACCGTGCTGGCGATCGACTGCCTGCCGCGCCAGCTGAGCCGGGCGCAGAAGATGGACGCGCTGACCTCGCAGGCCGGGGTCAGCGGCTACCGCGCCGTGATCGAGGCGGCCAACGCCTTCGGCCGCTTCTTCAACGGCCAGATCACGGCCGCCGGCAAGATCCCGCCGGCCAAGGTGTTTGTCGCCGGTGCGGGCGTCGCGGGCCTGGCGGCCATCGGCACCGCAGCCAACCTGGGCGCGATCGTGCGCGCCAACGACACGCGGGCCGAGGTGGCCGACCAAGTCGTTTCGCTGGGCGGCGAGTTCGTCAAGGTCGACTACGAGGAAGAAGGCTCGGGCGGTGGCGGCTACGCCAAGGTCATGAGCGAGGGCTTCCAGGCTGCGCAGCGCGAGATGTACGCCAAGCAGGCACGCGAGGTCGACATCATCATCACCACGGCACTGATCCCGGGCAAGCCCGCGCCCAAGCTGATCACCGCCGAGATGGTGCAAAGCATGAAGCCGGGCAGCGTGATCGTCGACATGGCCGGCGAGCAGGGCGGCAACTGCGAGCTCACGGTGCCGGGCGAGGCGGTGGTGCGCCACGGCGTCACGATCGTCGGCTACACCGACCTGGTCAGCCGCCTGGCCAAGCAGAGCTCCACGCTCTACGCCAACAACCTGCTGCGCCTGACGGAAGAGCTGTGCAAGGCCAAGGACGGCAACGTCAACGTCAACTTCGAAGACGACGCGATCCGCGGCCTGACCGTCATCAAGGACGGCGAGCTCACCTGGCCGGCGCCACCGCTCAAGCTGCCGGCGGCGCCACCCAAGCCGGCCGCCGCCGCTGCCGCACCGAAGAAGGCCCATGGCCACGGCCCGGGCGAGCCGATGTCGGCCAAGTCGCTGGCCATCGTGTTTGCCGTCGGCGCGGTGCTGTTCGGCCTGGTCGGCGCCTACGCCCCGGCCAGCTTCCTGTCGCACTTCACGGTCTTCGTGCTGGCCTGCTTCATCGGCTACATGGTGGTCTGGAACGTCACGCCGTCGCTGCACACGCCGCTGATGAGCGTGACCAACGCCATCAGCTCGATCATCGCCATCGGTGCGCTGGTGCAGGTGGCGCCACCGCTGGACGCCGCGGGTGCGGCCGACCGGCCCAACACGCTGATCCTGGTCTGCGCGGTCGTGGCGCTGGTGCTCACGGCGATCAACATGTTCGGCGGCTTCGCGGTGACGCGTCGCATGCTGGCGATGTTCCGCAAGTGAAGGGCAGGAGCACACCATGAGTTCCAGCCTCGCCACCGTCGCCTACATCGGCGCGATCATCCTTTTCATCCTCAGCCTGGGCGGCCTGTCGAACCCCGAGACGGCGCGCCGCGGCAACTTCCTCGGCATGGCCGGCATGGCGCTGGCCGTCATTGCCACCGTGCTGGGCCCGCGGGTCACGGCTGCAGGCATCCCGTGGATCGTCGGCGCGCTGGTCGTGGGCGGGGCCATCGGCCTGTACGCCGCGAAGAAGGTGCAGATGACGCAGATGCCCGAGCTCGTGGCGCTGATGCACAGCCTGGTGGGCCTGGCGGCCTGCCTGGTGGGCTTTGCGAGCTACGTCGACACGTCCACCGTGTTCCCGACCCCGGCCGAGAAGACCATCCACGAGGTCGAGATCTACATCGGCATCCTGATCGGCGCCGTCACGTTCTCGGGCTCCGTCATCGCCTTCGGCAAGCTCTCCGGGCGCATCGGCGGCAAGCCGCTGCTGCTGCCCGCGCGCCACTGGCTCAACCTGGCCGGTCTGCTGGTCGTCGTCTTCTTCGGCTGGAAGTTCCTGCAGTCGCACGACATCAACGCCGGCATGCTGCCGCTGCTGGTGATGACGGTGATCGCGCTGCTGTTCGGCATCCACATGGTGATGGCCATCGGCGGCGCCGACATGCCCGTCGTCGTCTCGATGCTCAACAGCTACTCGGGCTGGGCCGCGGCGGCCACCGGCTTCATGCTCAGCAACGACCTGCTGATCGTGACCGGCGCGCTGGTCGGCAGCTCGGGCGCGATCCTCAGCTACATCATGTGCCGGGCGATGAACCGCAACTTCATCAGCGTCATCGCCGGTGGCTTCGGCGGCGGTGCGGCGGCCCCGGCTGCGGCCGGTGGTGCGGCCCAGCCCGCGGGCGAGGTGGTGCCGGTGAACGCGGCCGAGACCGCCGAGCTGCTGAAGGAAGCCAAGAACGTGATCATCGTGCCCGGCTACGGCATGGCGGTGGCACAGGCGCAGCACACGGTGTTCGAGATCACCAAGCTGCTGCGCGAGAAGGGCGTCAACGTGCGCTTCGGCATCCACCCCGTGGCCGGCCGCATGCCCGGCCACATGAACGTGCTGCTCGCCGAGGCCAAGGTGCCGTACGACATCGTGATGGAGATGGACGAGATCAACGACGACTTCCCGACCACCGACGTCACCATGGTCATCGGCGCCAACGACATCGTGAACCCTGCCGCCCAGGACGACCCCACCAGCCCCATCGCCGGCATGCCGGTGCTCGAGGTCTGGAAGGCCAAGACCAGCATCGTCATGAAGCGCAGCATGGCCAGCGGCTACGCCGGCGTCGACAACCCGCTGTTCTACAAGGAGAACAACCGGATGCTGTTTGGCGATGCGAAGAAGATGCTGGACGAGGTATTGGGGGCGTTGAGGGCTTGATCGCGCCCCTGGCGCACGGGCGTGAAAGGCCGGGCTCGCCGGCCCTTCTGTTTTTAGATTGCCGCCGAACCTAAAATAAGCGCCTCCGCTATTTCAGGTTTGCACCCCATGCACCGCGCGCCGCCGGGCCGAACGGTCACTGTCCGCACACAAGGCGAGCCTTTCCGGGCCTTCGTGCCCGCCCCGCTGCCGCCCACACCAGCGGTGCAGTGGGATGCTGCGCTTCGCCGCCGCTTCGACGACGCGCTGGTCGCCCTGGGCCGGTTGGACGCCGTCTCCGCCATGCTGCCGAACGCGCCGCTGGTGCTCTACAGCTTCGTGCGCAAGGAGGCGGTGCTGTCGTCGCAGATCGAGGGCACGCAATCGTCGCTGTCGGACCTGATGCTGTTCGAGATCGACGAGCAGCCCGGGGTGCCGCTGGACGATGCGCGCGAGGTCAGCCGCTGCGTGGCGGCCATGGAGCACGGCCTGGCGCGTCTGCGCGCAGGCTTCCCGCTCAGCCTGCGGCTGCTGCGCGAGATGCATGCCGTGCTGCTTGACCACCCCCGCGGCACGGGCAAGGCACCGGGCGAGTTCCGCCGCTCGCAGGTGTGGCTGGGCGGCACCCGCCCCGGGAACGCCATCTTCGTGCCGCCGCCGGCCGACGAGCTGCCCGCCTGTCTGGACGCCTTCGAGCGCTTCCTGCACGACCAGCCCGAGCCCACGAGCCCGTTGCTGCGCGCTGCGCTGGCGCATGTGCAGTTCGAGACCATCCACCCGTTTCTCGACGGCAACGGCCGCCTGGGCAGGCTGTTGATCGTGCTGCAACTGGTGGCCGACGGGCTGCTGCGCGAGGCGCTGCTCTACCCGAGCCTGTTCTTCAAGGCGCATCGCGCGCTGTACTACGAGCGGCTCAACGGCGTCAGGCTGAACGGCGACTGGGAGCGCTGGCTCGACTTTTTTGCCGAGGCCGTGCAGGTCAGCGCCACCCAGGCGGTGCAGACCGCCCAGGCGCTGCTGGCCCTGGCGCAACGCGACCGCGCGCAGATCGCCACGCTGGGCCGATCGGCGCCCTCGGCGTTGGCCGTGCACGAAGCCTTGCAGCGCCATCCGGTGGCCAGTGCCACGGCCCTCGGCCAGGCGGCCCAACTGGCACCGGCCACCGTCAACTCGGCGCTGGCTCGCTTGCAAGGCCTGGGCATCGTGGACGAACTGACCGAACGCCGCCGCGGCCGTGTGTTTGCCTACGGCCGCTACGTGACGCTGCTGAACGCCGAACTCGACGGCGTCCTGCCCTGACCCCGACGGACCCACCATGCCCACCCTCGACTGGCTCGACCGCGAAGCGGCCTTCCGCACCGCGCAACAGGTGCCCACCCGCGTGCTGCGCCCGCACACCGCGGGCCACACCTTTGGCGACGGCCGCGACAACCTGCTGGTGCAGGGCGACAACCTACAGGCGCTGAAGGCCCTGCTGCCCTTCTACCGCGGCCGCGTGAAGTGCATCTTCATCGACCCGCCCTACAACACCAAGAGCGCGTTCGAGCACTACGACGACAACCTGGAGCACAGCCAGTGGCTGAGCATGATGCTGCCGCGGCTGCAGCTGCTGCGCGAGTTCCTGCGCGAGGACGGCAGCATCTGGGTGACCATCGACGACAACGAGGGGCATTACCTCAAGGTGTTGATGGATGAGCTGTTTGGGCGAGGCAACTTTGTTGCCACCTTCGTCTGGGAAAAGGACAAGGGACGCCGGAACGACACGGATGTCTCTGCGGCGCATGACCATGTCTTGCTCTTTGCGAGGTCTCGCCCGATATGGGCGCAAACGCGGAATCTGCTTCTTCGCACTGAGGCACAAACTGCCCGGTACAAGAATCCGGACAAGGATCCGCGCGGCCCTTGGCTTCAGGGTGACAACGGAACAGCCAAGAGCGGCTCAGACGCGTTGCGCTACGAGATCCAATTACCCTCAGGTCGAAAGGTGGTGCCGCCCTCGGGCAACTTCTGGCGGTTTTCGCGGGCCACCTTTGGCGCGGCTCTCGCAGACAACCGTGTTTACTTCGGCAAGGACGGGAACCGTAACCCGATCATCAAGCGCTACCTGACGGACGTGCAGCAAGGCGTGGTTCCGCGGACCTGGTGGCCAGCAGAGGAGGCGGGCTCGAACCAGTCGGCCAAGCGCGACCATCTGCGTAAGCTGCTGCCCGATATTGAGCCTTTCGCAACTCCCAAGCCAGAGGAATTAGCGTCGCTGGCACTTCACATCGCCACCAACCCCGGTGACCTCATCCTCGACTCCTTCCTAGGCTCCGGCACCACCGCCGCCGTCGCCCACAAGATGGGCCGCCGCTGGATCGGCATCGAGATGGGCGAGCACGCCGTCACCCATTGCCTGCCGCGATTGCAGAAGGTGGTGCAGGGCGAACAGGGCGGCATCAGCCAAGCCGTCAACTGGCAGGGCGGCGGCGGCTTTCGCTTCGTGCAGCTGGGCGCGCCGCTCTTCGATGAACATGGCGACATGCACCCCGAGGTGCGCTTTGCCGACCTGGCCGCCTTCCTGTGGCTGCGCGAAACCGGCACCGCCTTCGAGCACCAAGCCACCGGCACGCCGCTGCTGGGCGTGCACGAGGGCCGCGCGGTCTACCTGCTCTACAACGGCATCCTCGGCGACCGCCGGCCCGAGGCCGGCAACGTGCTCACCAGCGCGGTACTGGCGGCCATGCGCGCCGGCTTCTGGCACGACGGCCCCAAGGTCGTCTACGGCGAGGCCTGCCTGCTGGGCGATGCGCGGCTGGCTTCCGCCGGCATCAGCTTCCGCCAGCTGCCGCACGCGGTGCCACGCTAAGCTTCGGCACACGCCCTTCGCGTTCCGACGTTCAACCTCTTGTGGAGACGGCCATGACCCCTGTCGACGCCATCGTTGCCCAAGCCGAGGCCTTGCCCCCCGAAGAGTTCGAGCTGCTGGTGCTGCGGTTGACGGACCGCCTTCACCACTTCGCGAGCCCCGAGGTCGAGGCGGCGTGGCACGCCGAGATCGACCGGCGCGTGGCCGCCGACGACCGCGGCGAGACGACGTATGTGCCTTGGGAACAGGTTCGCAAGGAGCTGGGCCTGAAGTGATTCGTGTCGTCTTCGAAGTCGCCGCGCAGGCCGATGTCCGGGCTGCGATGGCCCACTACAGCGCGGTGTCGACGGAGTTGGCGACACGCTTCGCCACGGACCTCGACGACGCGGTAGGCCGCATCCAGCAGCTGCCTGAAGCCTGGCCCCCGGCTGGCGCTGGTTTGCGTCGGTGCCTGCTTCGTCACTTCCCCTATTCGGTGATCTACCGCACGGCCTTCGACCCCTTGCGCGTGTTGGCAGTGATGCATCACCGCCAAAGTGCAGGCCGCTGGCAGGGCCGGCTTTGAACGCCATGCCGGCCTGCGCACTCAAGCACTACCAAACCCAGGCGCTCGAAGCGCTGGAGCGCTACCTGCGCCGCACCGCCGTACTGGGCGCCGGCAACGCCTTCAACGACTGCACCGGCTACGGCTACAACGCCGAGCCCTTTGGCGAGCTGCCCTGCGTGTGCCTTCGCATCCCCACCGGCGGCGGCAAGACGCTGCTGGCCGCCCACGCCGTGGCATTGCTGGCGCGCGAATGGCCGGGCCGCCACCCGCGCCCGCTGGCGCTGTGGCTGGTGCCCAGCGACACCATCCGCAGCCAGACGCTGAAGGCGCTGTCCACGCCGGGCCACCCATTCCGCGCCGGGCTGGCGCAGGCCTGCGGCGACGACGTGGTCGTGTGCGATCTGGAGGCGCTGTCGCAACTGTCGCCGCAAGACTTCGATCAGCGCGCCGTGGTGGTGGTGGCCACGATCCAGAGCTTCCGCGTCGAAGACACCGACCAGCGCAACGTCTACGCCTTCAGCGAGGCCTTCGAGCCGCACTTCCGCGGCGTGCCACCAGCCGCGCTGCAGGCCCTGCACGGCCTGCCCGATGCCCTTGTGACCGAGGCCGACGTGAGCGCGGCGCACACCGCAGGCAAGGCCGGTGAATCGGAGCGGCCGGCAAAAGCCGGCCGCGAAATGCTGGCGCGCTTCGTGGGCCAGCCGCGCTGGAGCCTGGCCAACTGGCTGGCGCTGCGCCAGCCCTATGTCATCGTCGATGAGGCGCACACCGCCAAGACCGAGCGCAGCTTCGAGGCGCTGAAGCGGCTGAACCCGGCCCTCATCCTGGAGCTCACCGCCACGCCGGTGCCCAAGCGCAGCAACGTGCTGTTCCATGTCTCGGCCCAGCAGCTCCAGGCCGAGCACATGATCAAGATGCCCATCGCGTTGGTGGAACACACGCGCGGTTGGCAGGCCGCGGTGCTGGACGCGGTGAAGACGCAGCGGCTGCTGGAGGCCCAGGCGCAGCAGGAGGAAGCCGCTGATGGGCCGAACCAGGGCGCGTACATCCGCCCCATCGTGCTGCTGCAGGCGCAGAACCAGGGCGAGCCGGTGGAGGTGGACGTGCTGCGTGCCTACCTGGTGAATGACCTGCACATCCCCGAGGCGCAGGTCAAGGTAGCCACCGGTACGCGGCGCGAGATCGAGGGCATCGACCTGGCGGCACGCGACTGCCCGGTGCGATACATCATCACCGTGCAGGCACTCGGCGTGGGCTGGGACTGCCCGTTCGCCTATGTGCTGTGTTCGGTGCAGACCATCCGCTCGGGCACCGCCATCGAGCAGCTACTGGGCCGGGTGCTGCGCATGCCCTACGCCACGCAGCGCACTCGCCCGGCGCTCAACCGCGCCTACGCCCACGTGACCGAAGCCACCACCGGTGCGGCGGCCAATGCGCTGGCCGACCGGCTGATCGACGGCATGGGCTTCGACCCGCTGGACATGGCCTCGATGATCTCGCCGCAGTTGCCGCTGCCGCTGGAAGGCGGCGGGGGGGCGCCGCGGGACGATGGCCCGCTGTTCGCCACGCCAGCGCCAGCGGTACCGCTGCCCACGCTGACGGTGGACGTGCCGGCCGACAAGCCGCTGCCGGCCGCGGTGGCCGAGGCGTTGGCCGCGGGTGTCGTGGAACTCAGCAGCGACGGCGAGCGCCAGCGGGTGCGTGTGCAGGGTCACGTGGGCGATGCGCTGGCTGAGGCCCTGGTGCAGGCCCAGCCCCGCAAGGCGCGCGATGGCGTGCAACAGCAGGTGCAGCGGCACAACGCGCTGGTGGCCGGCGCGCAGGCCCCGGCCAGCCGCGGCGAAGCCTTCGCGGCCGTGCCCCGCCTGGCCTACCGCGTGGCAGGTATCCCGGGCGAACAGCAGCCGCTGGCCCTGCTGGAGGTGGAGTCGGTGCGCGAGACCGTGGCGCTGAACCTGCTGGCCGCGCCCATCGCCATCGACGGCTTCACGATGGTGGAACAGGGCACGCAGTGGGAGCTGTACCTCGAAGGCGGTCAGTACAAGCGGCTCACCGTAGGCCAGGGCCAGCAAGCGCAGCTGAACCTGGACGCGGTCGAGACGACGATGCGCCCCGAAGACCTGGCGCGCGGGCTGGCCGAGCAGTTGCAGCACCCGTCGCGCAACGTCGCGCGCGACGTGATGCCCGCGCACCTGCGAGCCTTTGCACTGGCCTGCGTGAACCACCTGACGCACGACAAGGGCGTACCGCTGGCGCAGCTGGTGCGCCATCAGCACCCGCTGGTGCAGCGCCTGGCGCTGCGCATCGACGAGCTGCGCGAAGCCGCGGGACGCACGGCCTTCCGGCAGCTGGTGCTGGACGGTGGCTGGGAGCTGCAGGCCGATGCGTCGTTCGAGTTCCGCTTCGACCCGCAGGCCTACCCGGTGCCCGGCAACAAGCGCTACAGCGGCAAGTTCCGCATGGCCAAGCACTTCTACCCCGTGGTCGCCGACCTTGAGGACGGCTCCGAGGAGATGCTGTGTGCGCTGGCCCTGGACGGCCACCCGCGCATCAAGCGCTGGGTGCGCAACCTCGACTCGGAGCCCCAGCACGCGTTCTGGCTGCCCACCTCGTTTGGCCGCTTCTACCCGGACTTCGTGTGCGAACTGGACGACGGTCGCGTCTTCGTGGCCGAGTACAAGGGCGAGCACCTGCGCAACGTGCCGCGCGAGATCGAGAAGGGCCAGGTCGGCCGGCTTTGGGCCGAGCGCAGCGGTGGCTACGCGAGGTTTGCGATGCTGTTCAAGCTGGAGCGCGGAATGAGTGTGGGCCAGCAGCTGGATCGAGCCCTTTCCTGAAGCGGGCGCAACTGCGCGTGCCGCTGTCGGCCGTGCACGGTGCGAAGAAGCGCAACTTGATGATCGCGCAGGACCGCTGCCCCGCGTGAATCTTCACGCCCGAAAACGCTGGCCCTTCGGACCAGGACGCCCTAGCCTTGCGGGCATCACAACGTCCTGACCCGGAGGAACCCCATGTCGAATGCGGCCACGATCACGTTCACGATGAAGCCTGGCAAGTGGCAGAGCCTTCTCAGCAGCGGCAGGTTCATGACGACGGGGGTCAACAACGCCGACAACTTCACTGTCACGGCAGCCGTCGCCTCGGGGACCACGACGGTGGCGGTCTCCGCAGACCAGACCACGATCACGGTCAACGGGCCGCTGGACACGCTGACGATCGCGGTCGTGAGTGGCGACCCCACCCCGACCATTGCCCCGGTTTCGGTGATCTTCAAGCGGCAGGACAGCGGCGTGGACTTCTGGGGCAACACCGAGTTCGGCGGCAATCGCACTGCAAAAAAGCTCGGCAGCAGCCGCATTCCGGTGATCGTCCTCCAGGACTCGAGTCCGGCATCCGGCAGCACGACGTTCGAGTTCTACATCTTGGTCCAGAAAATGGACACCAAGACTCCCGACTACGGCCTGATCGACCCCAAGATCGTCAGCACGAACTAGGGCGGCGCACCGGCCGCCAGCAACGCCTGGTGCGCCGGGACGCGGCGCAGGAAGCTGTCCCGCAGGCGCTCGTCGTCGATGCGCCTGGCCTGTCGGGCCAGGTCTTCAAGCGCCGATTCGAGCAGCGGCTGCGCGCGTGCATCGCCGACGGCGGACAGCACGCGCCAGCAGACCCAGCGCACCCGCATTGGCTCCTCGACGCCATCGAGCGACACGCCGGCGGCCTCTTGCGCGAGCAGTTGCTCGACGCTTGCCAACGCACCGGGCAGGTCGCCACGCGCCAGATCCGCCTCGGCCAGCCCGGCCAGCGACTCCAGCGCCGGTGACGCCGAGCCCATCTCGAGCAGCATCGCGCTGGAGGCCAGGAAGCAGTCCCGTGCGCCGTCCAGCCGGCCCTGCATCAGCGCACTCTGGCCCTGCAGGCGCACGGCTGCAGCCTCGGACCAGCGGTCGCGGGCCGCCTGCAGCAGCGCGATGGCGCGGCCGGCGTGCGCCTCGGCCGCCAGGCCGTCGCCCAGGTTCAGGCAGGTCATGCCCAGGTTGATCCAGGCGATGCCCTCGTTGTGGCGTGCGCCGATCCGCACCATCAGCTCGATCGCCTCGGTGTACTGGCGGCTGGCGCGCTCGTAGTCGCCGAGCTTCATCATGGCGTAGGCCAGGTTGTTCAGCAGTCCGCTCTCGTTGAGGCGGTCGCCGCTGGCCCGGTGCAGGGCCAGTGCCTGCTCGAAGTAGCCGATCGCGGCGGTCGTGCGGCCTTCGTCGTCGGCCAGGCTTCCCAGGTCGTTCAGCACCACGGCCTCGGTTTCGGGGTCGTTCGCCTGCCGGGCCAGTTGCAGCGCGAGACCGAACTCGTGCCGCGCCGCGTCGCGCTGGCCAGTGCGCACCAGGCATTGCCCCAGTAACGCCCTCGCGAAGGCCTGGCGGGCCGGCGCCGAGTCCGGCGCACAGGCCACGGCGCGGCGAGCCGTCTCCAGCGCCGATGCCAGCTGGCCGGTCTCGAACCGATTGCTGGCGATGCGTCGCAGAGCGTCGCTCTGCCCCTCGGCGTCGCCCCGCTGCACCGCGAGCGCGTTGAGCGTATCCAGGTCGCATGCCAGGGCGTCGCGGTCACCCGTCACGTTGAGCAGCTTGCAGCGCAGCAGCTGCAAGCCGTAGTGGGCGTGCAGGTCGCTGCCGGCGGCCAGGGCCTGGGCGCGGGCGATGGCGCTCAGCGCCTGCGGGTTGGCATAGCGCGTCGCGGCGGACTCGGCGGCTCGCTGCCACTGCACGCCCGCAGCAGCGGCCTCGCCGCCGCGCTCCAGGTGCTCGGCCACCAGTTCCAGCGCTGGCTCTCCGGGCTGGGCTTGCAGCCACTGCGCCATCTGCGCATGCCAGCGTGTCCTGTCGCGACGCAGGACGCTGTCGTAGCCCACCTGCTGTTGCAGCTGGTGGTGGAAGGCGTATTCGGTCAGGCCCGCCATGCGGCTGTCCGGACACCGCTGCACGAACTCGCGCTCGACCAGCACCTGCAAGCCGTGCGGCAGCGGCGCTCCGAGTGTTTCCAGCGCGCCGTCCCAGAAGCGCGTGCCGACCACCGCGGCCATCTGCGCGGTGTGCCGCGCGGCGTCGGGCAGCGCGTCCATGCGCGCCTGCAGGACGCCGAGCAGCGTCTGCGGCAGGCGCAGTGCGCCCAGCCGCTTGGGCTCGTAGTGCCAGCCCGCCGCCGTCACGGTGACGACGCCGCGGTCGATCAGGACGTTCAGCAACTCCTCCAGGTAGAACGGGTTGCCCCCGGATTGCTCGACCAGCAGCCCGCGCAGCGATTCGGCGCCCTCGGGCAGACGCTGCAGCAGTGCCGCGGCCAGGCGATGGGTCTGTGATTCGTCCAGCGCGGCCAGGGCCAGCCGGCGCTGCACGCCGAATGCCTGGCCCCAGGCCGGCCGACGCGTCAACAGTTGCGGGCGTGCCAGGCACAGCAGCATCGCTGGCACGGCATCGGCAGCCGTCGCCAGCGTTTCAACGAAGTCCAGCGTGCCGTCGTCGGCCCAGTGCGCGTCGTCCAGCAGCAGAACCGGCGGCGCCGGGCCCAGGGCGCGCAGCCATTGCCGGGCATGGAAGAAGGCCCGGTCGCGCAGCTGGCGCGGTTGCCCGAGCAGCGCGCGAAGTTCGGGATGGTCCGAAAAATCGAAGCCGATCAGGTGACCCAGCACCGCGGCGTCGGCCTCGTTGGCCAGCCGAGGCGCGCAGGCGGCCAGCCAGCGGGCACGCGTCTGCTCGGCGGTCTCGCCGGGCAGCACGGCCATGCCGAAGGTCAGCCAGTCGCGCAGGCCGCGGTAAGGCCTGGCCTGGCTGCTCTCGCTGCCCTGGGCCTGCAGCACGTGCAACGCGCCCGCGGCCCGGGCCGCACAGCACCAGGCCTCGGCCAGCCGCGTCTTGCCCAGGCCGGCCTCGGCCACCACGGTGACCAGGCGCAGGCCGGGTGCGGCAAGGGTCTCGTCGAGTGCCCGCAGTTCGGCCTCGCGCCCCACCAGAGGCGTCGCCAGGCCTTCGACCCCGCGGCGCGCGGCCAGGGTGCCGGCCCGCTGGACCCCGCGCACGAGCCAGGTCCGCACCGGCTCGGCCAGCCCCTTGACGTGCAACGGCGGCTGCTCCTCGCAGTCGAACCCGCCGCGGACCAGCCGCCAGGTGTAGACGCTGATGCGCACCTGGCCCGGCGGCGCCGTCTGCTCCATGCGCGCGGCCACCGGCACGGCAGCGCCGCGCACGCTGTGGTCGCCGTCGACACCGCCACCGACCAGCACCTCGCCGGTGTGCAGGCCCACGCGCACGTCGAAGCCCTCGAGCCCGTGGCGCTCCTGCATGCGCGCGGCCAGCCGCCGACCCTCGGCGCACAGCGCCAGGGCGGCGTGCACGGCATGCTCGGCGTCGTCCTCTTGTGCGCTGGGCATGCCGAAGATCGCCAGCACGTTGTCGCCGGCGTACTGCAACACCTGGCCCTGGTGCGCCTGCACGATGGCCGTGAAGCGGGCCAGCGCGCCGTCCATCACCGCGTGCACATCTTCGGGCCCGAGCCGCTGGGCCAGTTGCGTGGAGCCGACCACGTCGGCGAACAGCAGCGTTGCCTGCTTCAGCTGCTGGGCACCCGGCGATGCCGGCAAAGCGTCCAGCTGCAGCCGAAGGGCCTGGACCGCGGTATCGACGACCTCGGCCCCGAGCAGCGCCCGCTGGGCCTGCAGCGTGGCGATCGCGGCATGCAGCGCGGCCAGTCGGTCGATCGGGTCGGGATCCATGACGATGCCATTCTGGGGGCGGCCTGCATCAAACGGCCAGCACCAGCCCCACCGCCTCGGCCACCGTCAACGCCTCGCCACGCGCCCAGTGGGCGGCCAGGCCGGCAGGGCCGATCTGGGCGCGCACGAGGCGCTGCACGCGACGCAGCACACGCCGGTCCTGCTCGGTGGGCTCGCCGTACTGGGCCTGCCAGAAGCCGGCCGCAAAGGCCATCAGCTGCGCGGCTTCGGCCGGCCGGCGCAGGTGGGCCAGGGCCAGCGCCGGGGTCCACAGGCCATAGGCCAGGGCATGGCGGTGCCAGCGTTGCCAGGCCAGATGCAGCGCGTCGCGGTCGGCGTCCAGCGCATCGCGCCAGCGGCGGGCGGCGCGGTGGGCCTGGGCGATGCTGAGCAGCGAGTCGATGCGGCCCAGCCAGTCGCCCTCGGCGCGGGCGGCCGCCTCGGTCTGCTGCAGCGCCACCAGCGCCTGCTCGTGGCGGCCGAGCCGGATCCAGCACTGCATGCGGTTGCGCAGCCGGGCCTGCGCCTTGCGCGTGTCGCCCAGGCGCTGCCAGCAGGCCTGGGCACGCGCCATCAGGGCCTCGCCGGCGACGAAGTCTGCGTCGATCTCGATGGCACAGGCGCCGAGCTGTTGCAGCACCCGGGCCTGGGCCTCGAGGTCGCCCGCCGACTCGGCCAGCGCCAGCGCACGGGCCAGGTCCGCGCGCAGGGCCAGGTCCTGCGGCCAGTGGCGCTGCCCGCTGCGCGACACGGCCAGCTCGATCCACGCCCGGCGGGCCAGCGCTCGCGCCAGACGCGCCGCGTCGGTGCCGGCGGCCTGGATCGCAGCCTGGGCATGGTCGCGTGCCGACGCCGCGTGGCCGGCGCCAAACTGCAGGTAGGCCAGCAGCTCGTGGGCGTCGCCGCGCAGCCCGGGATCATGGCCGCCGCCTTGGGTGTCTTCGGTCGTGCCACCGGTTGTTCCCCCGGTTGTGCCATCGAGGGCCTTGTCGACCGCCGCCAGCGCCTGCTCCAGTGCCGACAGCAGCCGCGCCGGCTGGCCGTCGCTGTCCCAGTAGCGGCGCAGCGCCAGGGCCAGCCTCAGGGCGTCGGACGGCACGCCGTCGCTGGTGGCCTGGGCCAGTGCGCCGAGCACCGTCGGCAGCTCCTCGGCGACGCGCTGCGGCACCCGTGCAGGCGGCGTCGCGGCCCAGGCGATGAGGTGCTGGCGCAAGCGCCCGCGCAGGCGCAGGGCCTGCGCGGGCATGGTCTGCGTGCGAACGTACTCCCGCACCGGTTGCGGCAGCGCAAACCGCGCGCCCGAGGGCGCCGCGACGGCGTGAAGCAGGCTGTGGCCGACGAGGTCGTCCAGCAGCTGCGCTGCGCGCGCCGGCGCGGTGTCGGTCAACGCCGCCGCCAGCGCGACGTCGGCATCGCCCTCGACCTGCGCCAGCGCGCTCATCAGCAGCTTCAGCGGTGGCTCCAGCAGGCGCCAGCTCCAGGCGATGGCGCGGGCCATCGAGTCGTGGCGGTCGTCGCCCGGCTCGCCGCCGGGCGCCTGGAGCGGGCGTTGAAGCAGATCGAGATGGGGGGCCGCCACGGCCGCGTCGCCTTCGGCGGGCGTGCCGGCTTCGCGGTGATCGTCAAGCAGCAGCGCGAGCATCTGCTGCGGCGTGAAGCTCGCGCTGCGGGTGGCCGCCAGCTCGATGGCCAGCGGCCAGCCCCCGAGCGCGCCGACCAGGCGGGACACCGCGTCCCGGGTCGCCGCATCGGCCACCGGCAGGGGCCGCACGGCGGCGGCACGGTCCAGGAACAGCGCGACGGCGGCATCGTCTGCCGTGGCGGCGATGGCCAGCGGGGGCAGCCGCCAGTGGAGCTCGCCCGGCAAGGCGAGTGGCCGGCGCGAGGTGACCAGCAGATGCAGCTGCGGCAGCGCCGCCAACGCGTCGGCGAGCAAGGCCCGGGCGCGGGGCACGAGCTGCTCGAAGTTGTCGAGCAGCATCAGGCAGCGCTGACCCTGCAATGCCGGCGCCCAGGCCGGGCCGTCGACCGCCCCGGCATCCAGCCCAAGCCCCAGGGCCTGGGCCAGCGCGGCCCGGGCCGAGGCCTCGTCGTCGCACGCCGCCAGCGGCACGAAGATCCAGCGGTCGAACGCGGCGGGCTCCTGCCGTGACCAGTCGCGCAGGGTCTCGATCGCCAGCCTCGTCTTGCCGGCTCCACCGGGGCCGAGCACGGTGACCAGGCGGTGCCGCTGCACGGCGGCTTGCAGCCGGGCCCGCGCCGCGTCGGCGCCGATCGGCCGCGTCAGGTAGTGCGGCCAATGGGTCGCGTCGGCCGTCGGCTGGCCCGCGACCGTGGACCGGTTCGGCGGCAACGCCAGAGCCTGCAGGCGCTGGCGCAACGAGTCCACGCGTCGGCGCTGGTGCAAGGTCCAGTCGTCGTAGTGGCCGGGCATGAACTCGCCGCCGTCGGCGGCCCGCGCCGCTGTGGCGTCGCCCCGGTCCAGCGCGTCCTCGAACTCCAGCAAGTCGCATTGCAGCGCCCCGGGTCGCACGCGCAGGCCGTGGCGGTCGGCCACGATGACGGCAAGCCCGGCGCTGCGCTGGCCGGCCGGGCCTTCGAGCCGGCGCTTCAAGGCGGCCAGGGTCTGGCGCAAGCGGTTGCGGCCGACCGTCGGCTCGACGGCGGGCCACAGCGACTCGACCAGGGCCTCGCGGTCGTGGGCCTGGCCGGGCGCCAGTGCGAGCCGCGCCAGCAGGGCCGCCTCGGCACGGGTGGGCAGCCGATCCAGGCGCTCGCCACGGGTCAGCTCGTCGGCCTGGACCGCGCCGAGAAGACGCACCCGCCAGCGGCGCGGTGCCCCCTTGTCGTCGGCAGCGGACGTGCGGTCGGATGCGGGCATGGCCGACAAGTCTAGGCCTGGCTCCGGTGCCGGTCCGGGCCTGCGGCGGCCCTCAGAATGCCGACGCCCCCCAAGCCGATCCGCCATGACGCTGCGCCTGTACACCGACCTTGCCGAGGCCCTGGCGCCCGGTGTCGAGCTCGACCTGCCCGAGGCCGCCGCCCGCCATGCCCAGGTGCGGCGCGTTCAGCCCGGCGAGACGCTGGTGCTGTTCGACGGCCGCGGCCAGGACTGGCCGGCCGAGGTGCTGACGATGGCCCGCGGCGCACGCATCCGGGTGCGAACCGGCCCGGCGCCCTTGCCCGGGACCGGGCGGGAACTGTCGCCACCGTTGCACCTGGCGTTTGCGATGCCGGCCGGCGACCGCATGGACTACCTGGTCGAGAAGGCCACCGAACTCGGCGCTGCGAGCCTGCAGCCGCTGCACAGCGAACGCTCGGTGCTGCGCCTGACGACCGAACGCGCCGAGCGCAAGCGCGAGCACTGGCAGGCTCTGGCGGCAGCGGCCTGCGAGCAATGCGGGCGCAGCCTTGTACCGAAGGTGTTGCCGGTGCAAGAGTTTGCAGACCTGATGGCCGCCTTGTCTGGCCGTGGCACCCCTGCCAGCCATGCCGGGACCACGCGCTGGCTGCTCAGCCCCGGCGCCGATCTGGGCCTGGCCGAGGCCTTGACGACGCCCCTGCCGTCCGCCGGCTGGGTGCTGAGCGGGCCGGAAGGCGGCTTCAGCCCGCGCGAGGAGGCCTCGGCCATCGCGGCCGGCTGGCAGCCGCTGGGTCTGGGGCCACGCGTGCTGCGGGCCGACACGGCACCGCTGGTCGCGCTGGCGGCCTGGGGTTTGCGGCCGCGTCCGCGACCCGCACAATGACTCCGGCCCGGATCGGCCCGATGCCTTCGGCCCGACGGGAAGACGACACAGGAGAAGAGTCATGGGTTTGCTGGATGCAGTGGTCGGTGCGCTGGGCCAGGGTGGCGGCGGGGGCGGGGGCGGGGGCAACAACGCACTGCTCGGCGCGGTGATCTCGATGCTCACGCAAGGCGGCCAGGGCGGAAGCTCGGGCATGGCCAGCGCCGGCGGTCTGGGCGCGCTGCTCGAGAAGTTCCAGCAAGGCGGCCTGGGCGATGTGGCGTCGTCCTGGGTCGGGCGCGGCGAGAACCTGCCGATCTCGGCCGAGCAGCTGTCGCAGGTTCTGGGCGGCGACACGCTCGGCAGGCTGGCGCAGCAGCTCGGCATGGGCCAGGGCGACGTCGCCGGCCAGCTGTCGCAGATGCTGCCGGGACTGGTCGACCGCCTGACGCCCGACGGCGAGGTGCCGGCCGACGGCGGCATGGGCCAGCTGGGCAGCATCGCCGAACAGGCCGGCCTGGGCGACCTGGGCAAGCTGATGGGCGGATTCCTCGGCCGATGAAGGGGCGGGGATTCGCCGCCTGGCGGTTGTGTCCCCCAGATCTCAGGGGCCAGGCGGGTGGGGACCCGCCATCGAGGGCCCACGGCAGCGTGGGCAGGGCCGGTCGTCCAGAATCCTCCCAACCGTATCCCCGTTCCGCCTGATCCCTTGTACGACGACCTCAGCGACGCCGAACTTGCCGCCGAATGCCGCGCTGGGCGAGCCGCTGCCTGGGCGACGCTGGTGCGACGTTTCCAGCGCCTGATCTACACCATCCCGCGGCGGGCCGGATTGGGCGACGCGGAAGCCGCCGACATCTTCCAGACCAGCTTCGCCCGCCTGCACGAGAACATCGGACGGATCGACGATCTGTCGCGGGTGCGGGCCTGGCTGGTGACGACCGCGCGCCGGGAAACCCTGCGTCGGCTCGAGGAAATGAAGCGCTTTGCGGCGGCCGAGTCTTCGTCATCGGACGACTTCGATGAGGGCGAGGACCCGCTCGAGAAGATCGCCCACGAGGGCCCTCTGCCCGAGCAGCAGCTTGCCGAACTGCAGGACCAGGCCCGGCTTCGCGAGGCCGTCGACCGCCTGGACCCCCGCTCGCGCCAGTTCGTGGAGCTGGTCTTTCTGCAGGACGAACCGCCGCCCTACAGCGAGATCGCCGTCCGGCTCGGCATTGCCGAAGGCAGCATCGGCCCGACACGGGCGCGGGTCCTGGCGAAACTGCGACAGCTGTTGCGCGAGTGACCATGCCCGACCTCGGTTCATCAGATTCATGTATCTCGATGTATTTCCGCGGCATCGGCATGCTCTGTCCTCGCAACGCCCGCTTCTGATCGCCCCGATCCCCATGAAGTCCCAACCTCCAGCCGCAGCCAGCCAGCCGCCGCTTGCCCCCCGCGACAGCGACGAACGGTTTGCCAGCACCCTGGCCGCCAGCCGCGGCCTGTTCGACGCGCCCGAAGCCGTGATCGAACGGGCGATCTCGGTGTTCGCGGCACGCACACCGCAGGCGGCCACCCCCGACACGCCCGGACTTCTGCGACGGATCGTCGCCACCTTGCGTCTGGACACCGCGCTCACGCCAGCCGCCTCCCTCGGTCTGCGCTCGGTCGGCGGCACGGCGGTCCGCCAGATGCTGTTCAGTGCCGAAGGCCGCGACATCGACCTTCGGCTGATGCCACTGCCGCCGCACTTCCCGGTTGCCGGCGAGGCCCGGCGGTGGCGTCTGAGCGGGCAGGTCCTGGGCCCGGATTCGAATGGCCAGGCGGTGTTGCGCGGCGCGGTCGAGCACCATGCCGTGGACTGGAACGAGCTCTCGGAGTTCAGCTTCGACACCTCCTTGACCGGACCGCTTGTCCTGACCCTTCGCAGCGGTGACTGGGAGATCGAACTCCCGCCGATCGAATTCGAGAACCCGGGACCCTGACACCGGATCGCTGGCCGCCGCTCCCGGCAGAGCCGTCAACTTCGAGAAAACCGGCCGCACAACGTCCACAGTGTCGCGGCCGACGCGTCAAAAGAAGAAGACCCATGTTCGACGATGACCGCTGGCGCAAGCTGGCCGCCGCCTGTGTCGCCGACTCGGTTGCCTCCCAAGAACGGAGTCGCAACGGCGGGCGCAGGCCGGTCTGGCAGGATCTGGACGATGACGGCGTCCTGGCGCTGGCCTGGGCGCTGAAGGCCGAGGCCCAGGCGGCCTGGAACGTCGAGCCCTCGCGCGCCGGCCAATGCGCCCAGGCCCTGACCGCGATGCTGCGTGCCCGCCCGCTGACCGCAGCGGAGCCCCTGCGGGACTGGACCGACGGCATTGCCGAACTGGCTGCCGGACACAGCGAGCGGGCTCTGACGGCCTTGAGCCGCGCGGGCATCGGCTTCGCCGCGCTCGGTGATCGCCAGTCGGCCGCCGAGTGCGTCGTGCCCAGGCTCGTCTCGCTGGCTCTGCTCGGGCGCCACGACGAGGCACTGGCCGTTGGCCACTCCGGGCTTGCGGAGTTCGTCGCCACCGGCGACCTGCGCTCTGCCGGCAAGATCGAGATCAACATGGCGAGCCTGCTGCACCGGCTGGCCCGCCCGGGCGAGGCCGCCGTGTTGTATCGCAGCGCCGCGGTGCGGCTGGCCCGCTGCGGTGACGCCGAGCACTCGGTGATGGCCGACATCGGCCTCGCGAATGCACTGACCCTGGCCTTGGACTTCGACGAAGCGCTGCGCATCAACGAGCGTGCCCGGGTCCGCGCCGAACGTGTCGGCCTGCCGGTGCTGCAGGCCCATGGCCAGGGCGCGATCGGGCGCATCGAGCTGCACCGCGGCCACCATGCGGCGGCGCTGGCGGCGTTGGCCGAAGCGCTGCGCCTGCACCGGGCCGCCGGCAGCCCGCCGCTGCGTGTCCTGGAGGCCGAGTCCGCGCTGGCCGACGCCTACCTCGCGGTGCGTCTGCTGCCGGAAGCCATCCGCCTGTATGAGCAGATCGCGACGCATGCCCACGCCCTGGCGTCGCCGAACACGCAGGCCTGGGCGCTGATGAACCGGGGGCGTGCGCTGGCGGCCTTGGGCGAGGAGTCCGCCGCACTCCAGTCGATGACGCAGGCGCGCAGCCTGTTCCGGGATTCCGTCCGGCCGGCCAGCGAGGCCTTTGCGGCGCTGGGCGTCGGCGCGCTGCACCTGGCTGCTGGCCGAATCGACCTGGCACGTCAGTCGGCCGTCGCGGCGCTGGGCCTGCTGGCCGATGGCGACGCGCCCGCCTGGCACCTCGAGGCCCAGGTCCTGCAAGCCCAGGTTCGCGCCCGTGAGGCGCTGTTGCGGCGACTCGACCCAAGCGACGGCCCGGGCGATCGTGGCGCCGCTGCTGCGCTGGCGGCGCTGAAGGCTGCCCGACTGGCCGCGATCGGTCTGGCCGGCCTGGAGCAGCGATGCCTGCTGGCCGAAGGCGAGCTCGCGCTTGCCAGCGGCGATCGCAATGCCGCGAAGCTCGCATTCGAAGGCTTGCTCGCGGTCCTGGAACGCGAGCGCGCGGCGCTGCCCGACGACGAGTTCCGGGTCGCGCTGGCCCACGATGCCGAGATCGCCCACCGCGGGCTCGTCACGCTGGCGGCGGCGGCGGGCGATCCGCAGGCGCTGCTGGCCGCGATCGACCGGACCTCCAATCCGGCCTGGGGCCTGGCCGACGTCCTGGCTCTGGGACCCCATGCGGGGGTGGGCAGCAGCGACGTCGTCCAGGCTCGCCAGCGCCTGTTCTGGCAGCGCGACGAGTTGCACCGCGCGACGACACAGGGGAGCCGAACCCAACAGCTCGAAGTGCAGGCCGCCGTGCGGGACGCCGAAAACGCCTTGCTCGAGGCACTGCGGCGGGCCCGTCTCGGGTCGCCTTCGGCCATGGCTTCCTGCGGGGCAACCAACACCCGCGGCCCGTTGCTGCCGCCGAAAGCCGACCAGGCCTGGGTGGTCTTTCACTACGACGGCGAGCGGTTGCGCAGCGTCGTCGCCACGGCGCAAGGCGTCTGGCAGTACGAACAGGTGCTGCCGGACCTGGCGACTCGGATCGAGGCCTTGCGCTTCCAGATCGACACCGCAAGGCTCGGCAACACCGTGCTCGTCGGCCGTGAACGTCAGCTGCTCGAACGCGCTCGCCATCATGCGCAATCGCTTCACGGCCGACTCTGGGCGCCGTTGGCCGCCCACCTGGCCGGCATCCGGCGCATCGTGCTCGTGCCGCACGGGCCCCTGAACGGTTTGCCTTTTGCCGCCCTGCACGACGGCGAGCGCTGGCTCGCCGAGCGCTACGAGTGGCTGGTCGTGCCCAGTCTGGCGGCCTGGCAGGACCGCGAAGAGCAGATTGCGTCGCGGCCGACCCGGCCGGGTCCACCCTCGCTGGTGGCGCTGGCCGCACCGGCCCCGGGGCTCGACGCGATCAGCACCGAGGCCTTGCGTCTGTGTTCGACCCACCAAGCCTTTGGCCGCGACGCCACGGCCTACATCGGGGCACAAGCCACCCGCGCGGCATTGCGGGACGCCGCGCGCACCGCCGACGTGCTTCACCTGGCGTGCCACGCCCACTTCAGGGCGGACAACCCGGCCTTTTCGTCGTTGCAGTTGGCCGATGGCGAGGTGGCTCTGCACGAGTTGAACCACTGGCGGCTGGAGTCGCGCCTGGTGGTGCTGTCGGCCTGCGAGACCGGCTCGCTCTATGTCGCTTCCAGCGACGAGGTCGTCGGTCTGGTCCGCGCCCTGAACCGCGCCGGTGCCGCAGCGGTGGTGGCCGCCCTGTGGACGGTGGCCGACCACAGCACGGCCCAGCTGATGGGCGACTTCCACGTTGCGCTGGCCGCGGGCGCCGATGCCGCCACGGCCCTGCATCTCGCCCAGTCCCAGGCGGCTGCACGCGGGCAGCACCCGTTTCACTGGGCGGCCTTCGTGGTGCACGGCAACGTCTGAAAGTGCACAGACACGAGACCCCGAGATTGCGGGGGAGGACGGCATGTATCGGAACCTCTGGAACCGCCTCTGTTAGGGTCAACGAGCGTCGTCACAGCGCCAATCCAGGAGTACCTGCCCCATGATCGTTCTTCGTCGGGATCCGGCGGCATCGCGCGCCCTGAAGCCTGCGATCTCGGCCATCGCCTTGGCCGGGCTCCTGGCCGCCTGCGGTGGCGGCGCCGATTCGCCCGGGCTTGCCAGCACCGAATCACCGGCGAGCACCACGGGTGCGGGCCTGGCTGACGAAGGCCGTGCACAGGCGCAGGGGCTGTCGGGTAGCGGAACACCGGCTGCCCTTGCGGGGCGGCCAGACCTGGTCGTCATGCTCAAGCTCGAAGGCGATGTCTGGACCCTTGCGAAGAGGCACCAGCTCGCCGTTGTCAATCAGTTTGGCCAGCGTCCGATCTGGCGCCTTCGATCGCTGAGCCGGAAGCAGGACCTGGGGCAGCTTCTGGTTCGGCTGAAGGGCGAGACCACGGTCCGCTTCGCCGAACTGAACCTGGTGCAGGAGGCGCCGGTCGCGCGCCACAACTCGGTCTGGGCCATCGGCAACCCGAACGGCCAGCACAACTCGGTCTGGGCGATCGGTCGGCCCGAGGACTACGCCACCCAATGGGCGCCGGAGACCCTGCGACTGGCCCAGGCACATGCCCTGTCGCTGGGAACGGGCGTGCGGGTGGCGGTGCTGGACACCGGCATGGACAGCAGCCACCCCGCCCTGGCCAGTCGCGTGCAGCGTGACCCCGCCGGCAACGTTGTCGGCCGGGACTTCGTCTCCGGCGACAAGGACCCGCGCGAGGAGGGACGTGCCTGGTACGGTGCCTTCGGCCATGGCACGCACGTCGCCGGTCTGGTGGCGCTGGTGGCGCCGGGTGCCCGGCTGATGCCGGTGCGGGTGCTCGACGAGGGCGGACGCGGCAACGCCTGGGTGCTGGCCGAGGCTCTGGCCTGGGCCGTGGATCCCGACGGCAACCCCGATACCGACGACGGCGCTCATGTCGTCAACATGAGCCTGGGCGGCACCGAGCCCACCGACCTGCTGCGCACCGCCGTCGCCCTGGCCAGCTGCGAGTTCGACGACGACGACGATGACGACCACCCGGGCTTCGCCAAGGACCTGCAGCGCTGTGCCAAGGGCCATGGTGCCGTGGTCGCGATCGCGGCCGGCAACTCCGGCAGTGCCGACGAGCGCCAGTACCCCGCCGCCGAGGGCGTGAAGGGTTCGCTTGCCGTGGCGGCCACCACCCGCGACGCCACGCTGGCGCTGTTCAGCAATTCAGGCGGCTGGATCGGCATCGCCGCGCCGGGCGAGTTCCTGACCAGCACGGTGCCCGGTGGTGGCTATGGCGTCTGGAGCGGCACCTCGATGGCGGCACCACTGGTCGCCGGCGGATTCGCCCTCGTGCTGGCGACCCCGAGCCCGAATCCGCAACCGGGCCGCACAGGCCTGCGGGCCTGGACCGCCGAAGACGTGGTCCAGCGGATCACCGATCGCTCGGCCAAGGTCTGCGGCGCGTCGTTGCGCAGCTTCGATGCCGCGGCGGCCGTGTCCGACCTCTCGGCGCTCGATCCCCCAGGCTGCTGATCGCGCCTCGGCCCGCGGTCGGGCCGAGGCCCACCACACGCGACTCCCCGGCCCCGGCGTCTCTGACTTGCCGGGGCCGGTCCGCTTTGGCATGGCCGTGCTCATGCGCACATGCGCACATGCGCACCGGCGCCCGGTTTCGATTCGGGCATGTATCTCCGGTCCGACGCAGCGCTCTGTGCACAACGCCACACGCGTCGACCGAAGGACACACCGCCATGAACCGTCAGCCTCGCTTGTTTCGTCGCCCAGTTCCTTACCTGAGATGGCGCGAGGTCTGCATCGGGCTGATCCAGAGCAGCGGCGGTGGCTATGTCGATACCGAATTCGACATCGAGCGTGCACTCGAGAACGAAGGCGGTGAACAACTCACCGACTTCGGCGACACCGAAGTGATGCCGCTGGGTCCCGTCGGCCCGTCGGACCCCAACCCGTACAGCCACTGACAACCCGTCCCCCAGACAGAAGGAGTTCGACCATGTACCGCAAGACACGCGCTTTCGTCCCCCTGACCACCGCCCTCGCGGCCCTCGCGCTGCTTTCTGCCTGTGGCGGCGGAGACGGCCCCGAAGCCCAGGTCGAGTCGCCGCAATCCCAGGAGCTGATCGACGAGCGCGCACAGGCCGCAGCCGCCGAGCGCGTGGTCGGGAACCTGAAGATCGCACCCAAGACACTGACCGGCAATGTCGATTGCCGGAATCTCGAGATCCAGGCCAACACGCTGGCCAACGTGTTCGTGCCGGTGGGGGCCTCGTGCCGCCTGGTCGGCACCCGCGTCACCGGGAACGTGCAAGCCGCCGAGGGCTCGACGCTCGAAGTGTTCGGCGCCAACGTCAGCGGCAGCCTTCAAGGTGAAGTTGCCGCGAGCATCACGGTTGCCAACAACACGGTGGTTGCCGGCGCGACCCAGATCGAAGGCGGCGGCGGCGTGACGCTGCTCGGAAACCGCCTGGGGGGCGTGCAGGTGACGGCCCAGACCGGCGAAGTCGTGCTGCGCGGGAACGTCGCCACTGGCGACATGCAGGTCGAGGACAACACCGCAGGCGTGCAGATCTTCGACAACCGGATCTCGGGCAACCTGCAGTGCCAGGGCAACCTGCCCGAACCGGCCTTTGGCGGCAACAGCGCCGCCCAGGCACAGGACCAGTGCCTCGGAGCCGCTGGCGGCGGCGGTGGTGGCACGGCGCCGCCACCCCTGACCGGCAACGTCGAATGTGTCGGCCTGGTGATCGGCGCCATCTCGCTGGACAGCGTGATCGTCCCCGCGAACGCGACCTGCACCCTGCTGGGCACCCGGTTGAACGGGTCGCTGGAGGTTGGCGCCGGCGCGACCGTGCTGGCCAGCGGCGTGGTCGCCAACGGCGAACTGATCGCCGACGGCGCTCGCAGCGTGAAGGTGGATGGCAGCTCGCGCTACGCCGGCATGCGTCTGCAGGGCGGTGCCGGAGCCAGCGTGGTGGGGGCGGACATCCGTGGCGACCTGCAGATCTACGACATGCGCGGTGCGACCGTGGTCTCGACCAACCGGGTGGCCGGCAACCTGCAGGCCGAGGACAACCGCGCGCGCCTGAGTCTCACCAACAACCGCATCGTCGGGAACATGCAGTGCAAGGGCAACCTGCCGGCTCCGACGGGGCGGAACAACACCGCCGCCCAGAAGCAGGACCAGTGCGCCACCCTTTGACCTCGCGGCCCTGCTGAATCGTCTGTGACGCCCGCCGCCTCGGCTGCGGGTTTTCGGCACCGGACCCGGGAGGGTCCGGTGCCTTTTTTGTCCTCGATCCGCGCGTGCAGGGGTCGGCGCCAGAGCCCCACAATGAGCCGGACACGGTTCGGCGACAGGAGAACAGTCATGGGTTTGCCCGATGGGGTGCTCGTTCCGGCGGTGACACACGACGCCACGGCCGGCCGCTTCGAGATCGCGCTGCCCGAGGGCCTGGTGCGTTGCGACTACCGCATGAGCGAGTCGCCCACCGGGCCGGTGATGGCTCTGGTGCACACCGAGGTGCCGGCCGAACTGGAAGGCCGCGGCCTCGCCAGCCGTGTCGTGCAGGCGGCCGTCGACCATGCCCGGGCCGAAGGGCTGCGCATCCGCCCGCGCTGCAGCTACGTCGTGGCCTGGCTGCGCCGCCACCCCGAGGCCCAGGACCTCCTCGAAGCGAGCAAGGCATGAAGCCTGCGCTGCCCGGTCCCGACGCGGTGCTGGCCTTCTGGTTCGGCGACCCGCCAGACACCGAGGCGCGCCCGGAGTGGTTCCGCAAGGACGAGCGCTTCGACACCGGGATCCGCGAGCGCTTCGGGCCGTTGATCGCGGCCCTGCTCGACCCGGGCGCGGGCCCGCCCGCCGACTGGCAGCGCGACGACGCGCACGGCCTGCTCGCCCGCATCGTGGTGCTGGACCAGTTCACACGCAACGCCGACCGCGGCACGCCGCGGGCCTTTGCCGGTGATGCCCAGGCCCTGGCCCTGGCGCGCAGGCTGCGCGCGTCAGGGCTGGACCGCACGCTGGCGCCGCTGCAGCGCCAGTTCGCCTACCTGCCCTTCGAGCACGCCGAAGACCGCGCCACCCAGGCCGAGTCGCTGGCCGCGTTTGGCGAGCTGGCAGGCGAGCACCCGGCGCAGGCGGACCTGCTGCAATGGGCCGAACGCCATGCCGAGATCGTCGAGCGCTTCGGCCGCTTCCCGCACCGCAACACGGTGCTGGGGCGCGCCAGCACGGCCGAGGAGGTCGAGTTCCTGAAGCAGCCCGGTTCGGGCTTCTGATGCCCGCCGACGGTCGCCCCTGCGGCCGCCGGCGCAGCGGGTTCAGCGCGTCGCCGGTCCCATGCGGCGCATCAGGCTTGCCGCGGCCGGCAAGGGCCCGCCGCGCAGGTCGGCCGGCAGCGGCACGACCACCAGGTGGCGATCACCCACGGCGATCAGGCTCCGGTCGTCGTCGGTCAGGACCAGGCGCGTCGCGTAGCCGTTGCAGCTGTCGTCCTGAACCTCGTTGGCGCACGACGGCTGGAGCAGCGGCTCCAAGCTGCCGAGCACCGGGTGGTTGAACCCCGCACCCACCGGACGCGAGGTGTCGAAGACCCAGATCCGGGACAGCGAAACGGTCGCGTTACGCGTGAAGAGGTAGGTGCGGGAACCGTCGCGCGACATCGCCGACTCCTGGCCGAACCAGCCGTCGGGCGGTGCGAGCTGGCCCTCGCCGACCAGCTCGTGGCTGTAGACGTTGGCATCCAGCGCCCAGCGCAGGCCCCGGCGGTCGCTGCTGCCGCGGTAGTAGAAGGTCGTCAGGTTCTGCGTGAAGGGGCGCAAGACACCATCGCCCGCGTCGCGCAGCAGCAGCGGCGGCCTCGGGCTGATCGAAGCCGACTGCACCAGCATCAGCCGTTGACCGTTCGGCGACACCCGGCCCCACGGGCCGCCGTAGAAGGTGAAGTCGCCACTCGGCAGCGGCAGCACCTGACCGCGGCCGAGGTCGTAGTGCAGCACGCCGGACCATTGGCTGCCCAGGGACATCAGCAGCCGGTTGTCGCCGGTCACCGCCAGCGGCATGGCCGGGTTGGCGGCGTTGTCGATCGTGCGGCCGGTCTCGCGTGTGGCCATCACCGACAGGTCCTGGGTGCTCAGGTCGACGATCCGGCCGGCCGAGGTCACGACGACGACGCTGGAACGGTCCGGCGAGAGCGCGATGCCCACGATGCCGGGCACCACACGGCTGATCGTCGTGGCCGTCGGTGCGGCCGGCGTGCCGCCGAGCTGCACCCGCATCACCGACGACTGGCTCGCGTTGTGGACAAACGCGCTCTGGCTCGCGGCGTCCCAGAGCAGCGCGCCCTTCAGGCCGGTGGTCGACACGACCTGCATGCCACGATCCACCGGCGCCAGCACCCGCAGCTGCACGGTCCGCGTCGGCAGCCCGGAAGCCGTCGACA
>Ga0315902_10002431_pt1 | contig 28970 bp, 26 predicted proteins | sample LakEriMetagenome_9_FD_203523 | JGI IMG/M metagenome (GOLD analysis project Ga0315902, IMG submission 203523) | Freshwater fungal communities from buoy surface, Lake Erie, Ohio, United States - Buoy 12 MA117 | ecosystem: Environmental > Aquatic > Freshwater > Lake > Lake biofilm | place: USA...
GTACCTGCACTCCGCGATATCATTTACAACGCCAAGCTCGAGACACGCTGGTACAGACGAAGTGGTTCTGCAGAAGCGCGAAGAGGTGTATCGGAAAGCTCGTGAACATAACTCTCAAAGATGGTCTGGCAAAACACGGAGTTGGGAAAAAATTGTGGCGGTTCGCTTAAACTGGTTGAAAGACGATGAGTCTTCCGCTAAACAGATCAACATCCGATCAGTCAGCTGACTCTTACGCGACAACTATCCTGAAATTTTCCGCGGCCAAGGTTGATATCCTTGGTTTTCTGTCTGACAACAAGCTGCGCATTCAAAGGGAGTTCCCTATCCGGAAGCGCAACACAGCCCTTCTCGGTAACTTTCAATGGGGTGACCTTGCCTTCAGTGGAAACAAAAGACGCTTCAAGGCCTTGCACGGTGGACAGTGAGGGACCCTCCGGCCCCAGGATTTCGACAAGGGACTGTTCGTTTCTCGCGGACTCACGACACCGATACACGGTACGGTCAATGTTATTAGTGATGGTTTTTGTACAGGATGAGAGAAGGGCCGGCAGCAACAGTAAATTCAACTTCATGATCCACCCATTCAACAGAGTCCGAGAGCGTCAGCACGGGTATGGAAGCAGATTCCACACCAAACAATGCGGAATGATACCAGGGGCTTAGCAGGGAACACGCCTACCTAAAAACAAGACAGGTCGCACCATAATCCTGTTTTGCCATGAAAATCAGGATCGTCCGTGGTTGCAGGTGTTGATTTGCTTAACAGGCTATTATTTTAATGTTTTAAGAATGAGGGTTCACTGCCTCCGAAGGATAGGGGTCAGGATTCTGAGGCCGAGCCGGATGCCAATGGTTCGGTCATGCCCTGGTGGCCAAGTCCGGATTCTGATGACATGCAGGATGATAATAGGAACGAGTGAACCCTGAATGAATTCTCAGTGGCCCGGGAGATTCAATTCCTTTAAAGAATTATGGGTCAAAAAAAATGGTAATCCCTTCCTAGCTGGTAAGAGCTGTTAAATCGCATCGCTGGCTTGATCCGGCGCAAAGCCAAGACAGCGCAGGCGCTGAGAAGCTTTGATTTTTTGGAGGCATTCCAGCCTCTTGAAGATTCCATAAGAAAAAACATCCCACACTGCAATATGGAATCTACCAGCGGCGTCCTTACCTGCGCACGAGCGGCATCTCATTGGAACTTAAGCAGCATTGCTTGTTCGAGATGCTCTGATTCTTCTAGCATTGATTGAGGCAAGAATAAATGCGCAACTATGTATCTATGCTTTCGATTCCCATGGGTTTGTTTTTACTCGCCGCGCCGATCTCGGCCGAAACCAACGCGGCTTTGACTTGCACCTCCTCGGGTTCGGCCAAGACTCGCTGCTTTTTGGCAGAACCCATCGAGCTGGGCATAGCCGACGAAGATATCGAACTTTCCTGGACCGTCAGCTACAGTTTCCCTTGCAGAGGCCACGCGACTGCCTTGGCCTTTGATACGGGATCGGAGACTGTCGGTCTTCAGTATACCAATACCTCTTTCCCAAAACGCGAGTTCACCCGCGACGGTCGCGGTCCCTTGACCTTTGTCGATCTTGACCCTACAACCACCGCTCGGGCGACCCTGCTCGGTACGTGTGCCTTGACCATTCATTCGGTGAAATTCACGCCATCGGTGGATGAAATCGGTGACTGGCATGAGGCTGCCAAGAGTCAGGCTAAAATCATTGGTCTGTCCCAAACACTGGCTGAACTTGCAGAAGGCTACGCGAATTACCGAAATTGGGACTCTCAACAAACCAACACCGTCTTGAATGCCGCAAAGTTGAAAGTGACACTTTTTGAGAACCAGTGTCAGGAAGGCGATCAAACCGCCTGTCGGTCCGCAGCCCATTTCCGTCTTGTCGTGGGCGCTTTGGAAGGCAAGCTGAGAGGAACCCCAGCGGCACCCATCACCGACGAAGCCGGACGCGAGATGGCAACGGTCTACGCTGAGGATCTGGCCACCGAAGTCGGAGTCGGACGCGAGATGGTCAAGCGCTTTGAACGCTGGAATGTTGCCGTAACAGCTGAACTCATCCAGATTCTCAAAGATATTCAACAATAACCAATGGAATTTGAGTTATGACATTTCGCAAGAAACAAAAGCAAGGGTTAAAAGGAACACGGTCATCGTCTGCATTCTCGCTTGCTGCCGCTATGGTAATCCTTGTCCACAGCTCCAGTTCTTCGGGAATGACTAACGAAGAATTTAATCTACGAGCTTCAAAGGCCCAACAGAAACTGCTCATTGCCGATGAGATCAAACGCAACACCACAATGCATGATGAACTGCGTCAGCGCTATATTTTTGCCACGGATGGCGTTCACGCCAAAGCCAAGGCAATTTTCAAGTCAAGCTCAGAGTGGGTGGCTGGCTGGAAGAATTATATCGATACGTTCAATCAGGGCAACATCTCCAACTACGATCGCTACCTCGATGAGTCGAAGAAGTTCTTCGATAAACAAGCTGTCAAGCTTGAAGAGATCGCCAGTTCCATGGAGCAGATCCGTCGGGTTGCTACGGATTCACAGTCCGAAATGGCTTTGACTTTCAGCCCCAGCGATCAGTTGACCATGCAACAGACAAGTCGGATCCGTCAGCTTCAACAGAACCACCAGAACCTGATTGCGGCCATTGCGTCCATCAGCGAAAAATCCCAGGACAAACTCGGGGAACTGCAATTGATTCAGGACACGGGCCTCAAAGCCGTTACTCTTAAGATCAAGCAGCGTCTGTTGAAGGAAGGAAGCGCGCCTCTGGAAGAGGCCATGGCCCGATACAATGAGATGGTCCTCAGGGTTAAGCTCGTGACGCCACTCAAAAAGCAACTGGATGTCGCGGCTCAACTGATGACCGACCTATCGCTCAACTTTGGCTATCATCGCGCTAAGGACCTTCACAATAAGTCCATGCAGCAGTGTAACGCCGCTCGTCAGGCTATTCAGTCATCCACGCTTGGAGACAGGAGCAAGTCCCTTAGCCTGACCGACATTAACAGTGTTTGCGCTTCTATCGAAAACAACTGGCAGGCCGTCTCGAACTCGGGGCTTGGCGTAAGGGACATGGCATTAGAGCATAATGCTTTAATGAAACTCAAATACCAGAATCTCTGCAGGCAGCGCGATCCGGCGATTGACTGTGCAACATTTAAACTTCTGAGCGACCTTAATCAGGAATTCTTCAACACAGCGACGGAAACAGACCTCAAGGATTTGGAATATCGCTGGTCCCTCGTTGAAATCCTTAAACCATAACGGATGACGTATGAGAAAGTTAGTTTTATCAGGACTTCTTCTGCAGGCGGTCACGGCCAATGCAGCCACAACCAATACGTTAAAGCCTGTTTGGGACTTTCAAACCGATTCCTGGAGCTGTGGTGTTCATTCCACCTACCGCTCATTAAACCATTATGATCTGGCCACCTCTTACGGGAATATGAAGGATTTCATTGGCCAGCAGGAGTTTAAGTACAACATCACGAAAGAGATCACCGAGCGGGTCAAGAGCAAGGTTTGTAAGAGACTTGGGCCTCTCAAGCACTTCTGTGAGGAGGTGACTAAAGTCGTGACCCGGGTCACGACGGTGAAGATCCCCATGAGAATTGGCATCGGTCGCGGTCCTCATCAGCTGGCCGGAAAAATCACGGATTTTGGCGTGCGTTCGATTCCCAAGGAAAAGGCAAGCTTCGCGGACCTCGAACGCCTCATCGATCAGAAAAAGCCGGTTCTGACCCTACTTCAGATCGATGTGGAGGGATGGGAGCTGCTATCCTTCCCTAAACTGCACTGGGTTGTGGTGACTGGATATGACGCGAACAATATCTATTACTACGACACGGACTCGAACGAACAGGTCTCCATCGAAAGGGGCGAGTTCTACCAACAGTGGGATTGGAACAACGGCTGGAACAAGCGCAATAGCCCTGTCAATCTGCATCTCACTCGCAATGAAGGCATCGAGATTCGAAGCATCATTTACTTCGACGATGAAAAAATCGATCGGATCCTGATGTTGGAGCAAATGGAAGCGTCAGCGGCCCAGCGCTTGGCGCAGGCATTTGCGGAACTCGAAGGGCATTTGGAGAACCCCAAGGTCTTTGATGTAACACGGAAAGTACAGGAAGTTGCCCAGCTTCACGGAAGTTTGGATATTCAGGTCAATCAGTTCCTGGATTCTCTTGATCCTGTGCTCTCGGAGCCATGAAAGATTCTGACTCGCATTATCTGCAATATTCTTCGGCACAACATTGACCTTTCATTCAGGCTCAACGTAATGCGCCATAATTTTTTGACTAAGCAGTCCATTCCGGGACTGCGATCGCGAGATTTGAGAAGCCAGATACGTTCTTTTTAAGGCATTTCGGTCCAGAGGCGTGTCCTCTGACTCGTTCAAAAAGTGAGGCAGACAGGACAAGCAGAACCAAGCATCTCCCTGTCTTGTGCAACTTGGAGTGAAGTCTTCCCATGATGAAACATAACTGGGCCCTATACCTGACGTTGACCGTGGTAAACGCATGTCATCAGGAACCTGAAGCAACATCTCAACCCGATTTTAGCGTCGGTGGTGCTTCCCCTTCCGAATGCGGTCCCATCACTGAAGGCGCTGTCGAAACCATAGGCTGTCTGATCGGAACAGTCGGCCACGAGCATATCTTGCGCATCGCCGAAATGCGAGCCCATGCTATGACCGGTTCGGAATTTTATACCCAAGGGATGGCCGAGCTGGCGACTGGAAGTGGTGGCGATAGTTCCAAAGACGACCTTGTCATCGGCAATTATTCCACTGACAAACCGATTTATACCGAAACTTTCGACCTTGCTCAGTGGCATGCCGATCTCTTCGGCGTAGGCCGTGAGGAATCCTGGCACGAAAGCGGTGCGAGGCAGATGTTTCACTCGCTCGTGAACTTCACCGTGGACGATAATAATCCCCGCAGTCTCTTCGATCGCGAGGCCAATTGCACGGCCATTCGCAACGTGATGGAGACCCAAACCCGCAAAGGCTTGGAGCTGGTTAAGGCCGGACGCAAGCAGGAAGGCATGCGGCTTATCGGAAGCGTTACGCACACGATTCAGGACAGCTTCTCACGCGCCCATACGGTTCGATCGACGGCAGCCGATGTCGATGATCGGCAATTCTTTAAGTATCGGGTCTGGTCGCTCGATAGGTTTTGCAAGTATGGCAAAGCAGTCCCGGGCGTTTGCGAACATGCCCTCAGCTATGACTTCATTAGCGAGCTTGGCCCCCTCGGTGGGCCAATCAAACCTGAAGCACGCGCGGCCACGGACACGACAACCGCGTACCTTGTCTACGTTCATTGGATGATGACAGGCGCCATGAGCGTAACCGACGCCATGTCCGACTTCTTCAATGGGTCGAGCCGTTTCCTGACCTTTGCCAAGGATTTCTACACGAACAGGCAGGAGCGGACTGTCGTGACGGTCGGTAACTTTAAATGCACGGAGTAAATCGTATGAGCAAGATTTTCCTGACTATCCTTATTCCTCTCGCGATAAGTGCATTGGCGACGCGCGCATCAGCCCAGTCGGAGAGTTTCCCCAGGACATATAGCTTTGAAGATTGCGTCCCCACAGCCAGCGCCAAAACCAAATGTACTTTTTCTCAAACGGCGAATCTCTATGGCGTGACCAGTTTCCCGATGCGCTTCGATATCGAGTATAGTTTCCCATGCCGGGGCCATCGCGTGGGACTGGCCTGGTCGTTCCGGGGAGGCTCGCAGGCCCTGGAATTTTCAGAGGCGAAAAAAGTCGTCACCGTCGAGGGCCCCGGCCCTCTGGATTTCAAGGATTTGAATGCTGACACTACACGACGTGCGACTCTGATTGGCGAATGCTCCGTGAAAATTCACTCCCTCAGCGCTGCCCCCACCATGGACGTGCTTCTGGATTGGAAAGCGAATTCCAGTGTGCTGGTCGCCAATATAAAAGACGCGCGAGATGGCCTGATCTTGGCAGATTCCTTTACGTCGCTGGCCTCAGTTCTGAGCGGCGATGTGAAAAATATTTCACAGGCTATCTGGAGCATGATGAATCAAGTCTTGCTGGACCTCAATACCCTTGGCGTCGTCTCCCTGCCACTGGGAATATGCGAGTTCACCGACCCGACTTGCACCACTCTTCTCTCGCGGGAGCAGATGACTCAGGAGCAGCAGGACGAACTCGATATCGTCCTGGTGGAAAACAGCAGTTTTGCCGATTATCATCGCCTTTATGCCCACATCAATGTGCTGCCGGTGATTATCGCGGGAGCCGACAAGACCATCGAGGAAGCCCTTGCGATTTCCAAAACCGATCTGACGAAATTCTTCCGCAGCAAACTGGAACGGCAAAGAACCCAGGCGCGCAAGCTTCTGGATAAGGTCAAACCTTTCGCAGCGAGCTTCGACCAGGAGCTTCAGAAGAACATCAGTGACCTTGACGCTCTCATCAAGGGAAATCCGTCATGAAAAAGCTTGCCGTTGCCGCCCTTATTCTCGTGGCTTCCGGAAGATTGCTGGCCGATACGGCTCAGACTTTGAATACAATCGATAGCAATCGCGAACGTCGTCAGGCGCTGGAGATTCGGGAAAACGCCCTGCGCCTGAAACATCGCAATCTTGAAATGCTCAATAAGTTTTTTGCCCGGACGAAATACCTCCGTGACAACGCCATCGGAGGGGAAGCGGGCGTTGTCAAACGCTCGGAGACATGGATCAATGGCGTGAAGAGCTGGATTAACCAATGGGACACTCTTACAGAAGCCCTGAAGTCGATTAACAGCAATAACGTCGAGGATTCAGCGAATACGATTGAAAAGGTCGTTGACGATTTCTACAAGAAATACGCCGAGCATGAAGCCGCCGCTGCTGATATTAATCAGAAGATTCTGAACATTCATGTTGAGCTTGCGGATCTGCAGATCCTGCCTCTGGATGTGGCGCCAGCTTATAGGGCCCATGTCGAGGCCTTCAATCGCCATCGCGATCAGATTCAGCAGCTGAACTCCACCCTCGAGCGAAATTTCCAGTCCGATCGCATCCAACTTCTGGGAGAGGCCGCAACCGTTTTCCGCAGCACGGTGCTGACCAGGATCAGACAGATCGTGGTCCAGTATCCCGAACTCGAAGCCATCATGGAACAAACTCGACTTCTAATGGACATGATGGACACCTATGGCAGCAGGATCGCGGCCTACGAACATTCCGCAGTTGCAGCGAGAAGCGCGCTAACCTTTGGCAGCTATTTCGCGGCCGAAAGGAACTTCAATTCCGTCAAGGCACTGGCCGCAGAACTGCAGCAGGGCATAACGGACAGCAAATATGGCACCAGGAATGCAAGTCTGTATTTGAATCGAATCAAGACCAGCCTCGATGCGACCCAGGCGCAGTGGAATGCGGTCATGGGCCTGCAAACGAAGCATACCATGTTCTATAATTTTTTCACCACACAGCGCCGGACCTTGTCCGCGGACTGCCGACGTCGCGATATGATTCCAATCCGCAACTGTGAAATGTTGAGGGTGTTGAACCAAGTACAGCTTGATTTGCCCAAAGTGAAAGCCATGAGCGATGGTGAGCTTAAGCATCTGGAAGAGAGCCTGATCGCCGTTAGAAAGGATCGAACATGAGGAAATACGTACTGACTCTTTTGATTCTCGCCTGCAAAGCTCAGGCAGGATTCCATGATCATGCGCACGGTGATACCGCTGAAAATCGTTACAGCATCGGGATGGAAGACAGTTCCCTGGAGTATCTGAAGAGTGGTCCCAAACAAAAATCCAAAATGCCCAAACGGCCTTTCACGATGTATGAGCTGATGGGTGATCCAGATATGAATCAGGATGATCTGCTTGTTGTCCCCTTCGCGGAAGGTGCAAAGATGGTCCCGGCGGGCCAAATCCTCTCCGTCATCAACCAAGTGGAAGCCGCCAGCAACCGCAGCGGTCAAACATTGAGAAAGTGTGACAAGAAGAGTCTGCTTATGGTTTTCATCAAGAACCGGCATCGTGATGGTGGCGGGTGGTTTCCGGCGTGCAGTGGGGAGCTCCCATGAAACGATTCTTTCTTTTGCTTTCCTTGCTAGGAGCTGAAGCTTATGCCCAGACAGCAACCGATGCGATATCCACTCCCCCTCCGCAGCAGCGTGAATCGTGGAAGCTCACGCCGGGAGATCTGCCGACCCATCTTCTGCTTAATCTTGACGCAAAGGTCACGCAGTTCAAACCCTTCACCAAGGACGACTTCTTTAGCGAAGACTACAACCTTTACGATTACGTGCTAATCCCGAAGCTGGGGCGGGTGGAGCCCATCACTGTTAAGGAATTCCTGGACAGGCTGAATCGCTCCGAAAATCTTCTGGCGCAGATCGGCCGTTCCTTGCGTAATAACGACCCGAGTATACTTGTCAATGCGCTGGCGAACCCGGAGATTTTTTATCGACAGCTGGCGAATGAGTTGAACTTAAGCCAAGAGGCCCTTCTGCAGGGGGTTCAGGACAGCCTGGAGGTCTGTCCACTCTTGAAAGCTGAACAGTTGGCCGGCGATTTAGATAAGCGCGTCGATATCAAAGGTGGCCTGAATGTCAAGATCAGGGATCTTATTCCGCAGCTCAATCAGCAACAGAAGCTTTTTTGTAGCCTGGGCTATACAATGTTACAGGACGACATCAATGATCTGGGCGCTCTTGTCAGCGAAGTTCTGCCACGACGTGCTGAAATTATGCAGTATCTTGATCTCGACGAAAACCATCGTCTGGTTCAGATCGCCCAATGGGCTCAGACGCTGAACCCGGAAGAAATTAAAGCACAGATCAAAGAAATCCAGGAAGCCATCAGGAACCCAACGCCCGAGCTGATTTACAACCTGGCCCAGATGGGCACCGGTGCCATTGACCCGGTTCTGCAGTTGCCTGATATTCCCCGAGTGGAAGCCCCGCAACTGGTGAAAAGGACCGATTTGAAGCTGAAGAAACGCTATAACTGGAAAGGTGTCCACGAGGGCGATCCGAAAATAGCTCAGGTGAATATCGATGCCTGGGCCGAACTGCGGGCCGGGAAATCAGCTGATGCTCCCAGCGATTTTGATACTGAACAGGCGTTTCAGGCCGAAGGCAAAGGTGGCTTTGTCTTCCTGTCGAATCCGGTAGACGTTTTCGTCGCTCAACTCGACAGCAGCATCGCGCCCAAAAAAGCCAAGGCTGAAGTCACATCCTGCCTTCTGCGCGCCTGCGTGAAGAAAGTGCTGTTGGATAAGGAAGCCAAGGATTGGCAATACGGTGACAAGATTCTGGACGAAAGCTGGGACTTTCCGTATGCGCAGCAGTTCTTTATCGGTCCTATTCCGGTGGTCCTGCGGGCCATGGTTGTGGCGTCCGCTTATGCGGACTGGGACCTCGCGTTCACGCTCGTGACTATTGATGGTGGCGTGAAAGGCAAAGTGAAGGCGGTGGCGGCTGCCGAAGGCGCTGTAGGCCTCAAGGATTTTGTCGAAGCGGGTGCTGGTGGTCAGATGACCATTGTTGAGAATACCACGACTTTGCGAGGCGGGGCTTTGATCGCCTCTTCGGATTCTGGAGCACCCTTCATCACCGGGAATCTGGTCGGAAGCAACGAGATTCGCTCTCTCGACGGCTCAATTTACGGTTATGCCATGATTGATGTCATGGGTCCTCTGGGTGAGTACCTTGAAGATATCGTCCAGGGCATCAAGGATCTGGGCGAGGCTGGTCAAAAGCTGATCAATTATCTGGATTCCGTAGGCTCCGACCTAGGGAAAAAGTTGGCCAGGAAAGTCGGCAATGAAATCAGCAAAGCCGGAAAGAATATCGGCAAGGTGTTGACGGGCAAAAAGAAGCTGTTTAAAAAGTCGGCCACCGCCGGAGTTGGCTATGGACTCAGTGTCAACGGAACCAAGATACGCTACCAGCAGGACCTCATCACTTGGCCTGGCTATAGCAACAATCATCGCTTTCTGAATTACAAGATTTTCATAGGTTCTGACGGGAAGGAATATGGCGGCGATATCGCGGCATTCAGTCCGGAACAGATGAAGGGGATTGAGGAGGAAGTCGACCTCAAGATTCGCGAACAAAAGGTCGCGATGGAAGAGGCACGGATCGATCGCGATTTTGTCATGTTCTTCGAAACAGCAGCGGGTTACCTTCAGGCGTCCGAGACTCAGAACGTACCTGCGACCAACTCAGCTCTGACGAATGCTTTCGGAGTCTTGGAAAGGGACCGCATGCAGGCCCTGAGAAAACTGAGGGAGGTTGTTGGACAATGAAAAAAGTCGTAGGTCTGCTTCTAGGGATCGCTTTATTGGCAGTCTGTTTCGTGAATCGAACGCTTCTTATGAATCCATGGCGCGACGCAACGAATAAGAGCTGGCGGGGCTTTCACAGTGGCCAGACCTACGTGTATGACCTTCGTATGGAAAGTCTTTCAAGTTTTGACATGGGACGCATGGTGTTGCCAACTGATCCCAATGTCAGGTCTCATGTCCCGAGGAGCAACTTCGCCGTGACCATAGAAAGTGGCAAGCTTTTCGTCGAAGTGCTTACGAAAAACGCCAGCGGCATGGAACTTTCCTTCCGCCTGGACGTGGCAGCCGTTCACGTCGACTCGCCTTTGGTGAACCTTCAAGGCATGGAAAGTTTAAAGTCCGAGCTTCATACGCCTTTCCTGGCAGATCTGGCCGAGTCCGGGGAAATTCGCTCCTTCTATTTCGGCAAAGCCCAGACGATTCTGACTCAGAATCTCCTCCGACAGATCGTTCAGCATTTTATTCCTGCTGACGCGGAAGGGGAGCGTTGGGAGGACAGTGCCCAAGGGCAGTCCTTCGTTCTTTACGAGCAGGATGCCAGAGGCACCGTTAAAAAAATCTTTCAGGACCATCGGATGAAAGGCAGTCTAGTCCAGCCCACCATTTCAGGTTCGTTCCAATATGATTTCGATGTTCAGAGCGGAACGATAGAGTCGGTGGCGGGCGAACGTACAATCCGAGCCGTCAAGGACGGTAATCTGCACTTTGATGATACTCTGAAACTCACTCTTACGTTTTCAAAGGCGGTCCCCTCTCAGCGTAACTGGGTCAGCAGCTGGCAGATGCGCATTCAAGGACAGAAATCATATGCAGATGCCCGGGAGCAGCTGGAAATGCTCGAAGCCGAGATGAACCGCAAGCTGGTCGCTGGACAGGCATTCTCAGATCTGGTTGGCGAATTGAAAGCAGATGCCAGCCGGGTTTCTGCGGCCGATCAGGTCGATATGTACCGTAAGCTCAAGGCACATCTTGCGCTGAATCCTGACCTGATCGATGACTTCAAAGACCTCATCCAGGAGTTCGGTAGCTCGGACCCCCGGGCCGACATGCTTGTCACCCTCCTCGCTACCCATGGCAGCGACGCGGCCCAGGAAGCCCTGGTCGATCTGATGGGTGACTCGCTGGAGGACCTCCAGGGCCTAAGGAATATAGGCCTTCACCTATCGCTGGTCGACAGACCGAGCGAAGAGACACTGGAGTTTTTTGCCGAGCAACTGCAGGACCTTGATGTCCAGTCGCCGGCCTTCGAGCTGATGGTGCAGCTGGCGGGATCCGTGATTTATAGTGATAACCAGCCCGATCTCGGGAAAAGTATCTATAATATCCTGGAGGCACAGTTTGAGAATCCAGGATCATCCGCACTCTACAGCGCGGCCGTAATCGGTCTTGGCAACTCTGGCCATAGCCAAAACTGGGATAAAGCTTCGGCACTTCTGCAGGCCGGAGGAGCTGATCAGCGGAACCAGGGTCTGGCCTTGTTAAGGCTCGTGCAGGGACAGTACGCTGCGGAGGTGGAGACAGTGTTCCTGAATGCCCTCAGTACAGATGCCGAGCAGGCGAATCGCCGTGATGCGGCCGCTTATTTGGGCCAGCGAAAGGTTTCATCGGCAGCGCTTCCCGTTCTGAGCCAAGCGTTCCTCAATGAGAAGGATCCTTCGGTTTCCATGAATATCCTTGACGCCATCGCCCGGCGCCCGGAAGATCCTAAAATGGCAGCTGATGCGTTGAAGGAGTTGAATCAACAATGCGGGGCACCCGAAACCTGCTCAAAGGCGGAAGCTTTGTTGTTGTCACTGCTCTCGTCCTGATTCTATTGTTTCATGGAAAACGTAACGAGGAGCTGCAGGATCGTGTCGTATCCATCGTTCTGGAGCGCACAGGCGCGGTGGTTTGTACGGGTGTGCTCCTCGACGAGCGAACCGTGCTCTCCGCCAGTCATTGTCTTGAGGATTTTGAAGCACCCGTGGTACGTGTCCGGGTACGCTGGGGCAGCCGTTACTCGGTCAAAAACATACTGTCTCACCCGACCCCTTCCAATCTTTTCCCAGCAGGCGACCTTCTCATGCTGGAACTGGACAAGCCCGTGATTCGGAGCGAAATGCTCAAGCCGCTCGCTTTTCTTCCAACTGCCGGGATCGAGCCAGGGATGGAGTTGAGTGTGTGGGGTCACAGTAGAGCGTGTGAAACCTGTGCTGCAAAAGAGCATACAGCTAAGCTTTTAAAGGCCATCAACGGCATCTGGCTTCCCCATCTTTTGGTCGTGTCTGTGAAGCCTGAAACGCTTTGTTTTACCGATTCCGGCGGTCCAGCCTTTCATTGGAAAGACGGCGTATGGCGACTCGTTGGAATTGTTTCGGGCAAGATGGATCTGCTCACAGGACCCGACCTAAGCTGCGAAAACCCCGATGTGGTCCTCACCCTCGTTGACCCCTACATTTCCTGGATTGAAAAATCAAAACGCGTCGACGGTCCTGAACAACCCGATAGTAGTGATTTTGAGACTCTTTGCCGAAGGCCCCTGGCCCGCTCAGCCGGCCTTGTCTATTCCATCCTGCTGGACATTGTTTCCGAAGATCACTTGCTTTCTCCGAAAGACAAGCTTGATCTCCTATTGGAATGTAAAAGTGCTGGAGCATTGTTTGAAAAGCGGTTAGAGCGGAACCCTAACTTTAAATTCGATAGCCCAGTCGGATTGCATTGGATTGATGGTTTCGAGCGCCTGGAAAGCCTTCAGGTGCCTGGAGGGATCTCCCCGGATGAGCCGATCCTAAGGAAAATGCCGCTACTCAGGCAATAAACCAAGGCTTTATGTGCTCAAGCAAATGAATGACCCACTCAGCCGAAATCGCTCGGCTAGATGTTGGGCATGAAGTTGGGGTTGACGAAGCGGCATTTGAAGGTTGAGCCTGTCGCATCGTAGGTGAGCCACTGGCCATTTTTTGCAACTGCCAGCTGCTCGGAACTTATATTCGTGGACATATCACAGTAGTAATGTTCAGGCGATACCGGGATCTTGGCGTGATGATCAAAGCCATCGGGTTTCAAGTTTGCTTCGACATCGCCCGATTTCGCAGCTTCAAATTCCACTTGGCCACCACATGTGTTGAATCGTGCGCAGCTCTTTCCGAATTCGCTGGCGAAGACAAGGCCTGGATGCTTGTTCTCGACCTGGAGGAGCATGCGATTGTCATCGGATTGAAGTATAGCCCAACGAACCTCTTCATTGCCTATGACGGGCAGGGCATTGCTTTGATACTGATCAAGGATAACCTTTCTGGCTTTCACCAGAAGATCCTGTGAATTGCCTCCTGCTGGCAGGAGATCGATCTCGGCTTCCGCCATCAATTCAGCGGGAGACTGTTCATCGTTTGCCAGAAAGATTTGCACAAAATTCCGCTCGGGCGACAGATAGAGAAACTGAGTCCAGACCCGGCCATTGGAAGCTTTCTCAGTCAATTTCCATTCACTCCTAAGGGTCTCGTCCTCCACTTTTTTTGGCGAATCCTCGGAATCTTTGGAATTGCAAGCACTCGAAAGAAGGGGAGAGGCAAGGATCGTCAAGATAATCATGGTCTTATATGTCATATTAGAACCTTCGATGTGGAGGAAGAGCACACAAACCCGGCACGAAAGGGTGCCAGGTATGCGTCGTTTTAGCAACTTTTGGGGGCTTTGGGAAGCCAAATCTCCAGGAATTTGGCTACCAGACAAACTTCATTTCTGCCTGATGGCGATGCTGTTGATTTCAGAACCCAAAGTATTCTGCCACAGGATATCGCCAACGACCAGATCTTCAGCAACCACAAAGTGGTTCAGTTTCGACTGGCCTTTGATTGCGAAGTTATACACGTTATCCTTGGTATAACGGCGCGAGATCTTCTGAACGAAAGCTGGGCCGCCCTTGTAGCTAACAAGTTGGTCGCCGACGGAAATGTCTTTTGCTGTTACAACCTTCCCGGATGCCAAAAGCACCGCGTGGTTTTGAGTCAGAGCTACGCGGGAGCCGTTGGACACTTGGAACACGTATAGAGCTTCGGTTTCAGGGCCCTTGGTAGCATAGTGAATGTCGCGACCGAACCATACTAGGTTGTCCAGTGTGGATTGGTCTTCCAGCGATGCGATACTATCACCGCGTTGTACATTCTTGACTTTCTTATAGGCTTCACGGCCTTCGTTATCCAATGTCAGAATTTTCGTGGATGCTTCAAAGCAACCACAGGGGCACACGCCTTTCAGAGTGCCGTTTCGAGTGTGCATAGAGTAAAGGCCACGTTCGCGGAGCGTTGCCAATTCTTCAGCTGACACCCAGCCCTGGTCGAACACATACTGTTGTTCGTCCGCGCATTCCTGCGGTGGCATAGGTTCTGCTGCGCAACGACCTGGGTCGTTGTACTTTGGATCGAGAATGCGATTACCGAACGCGGCACTCCCAAAGACGAGGGACGAAACTAAAAAGAAAAGAATCTTTAACACATCAATCTCCTTTAATTTTTGTGTAGGTCAATTGCACTGCGCGAAGGACCTAACGTTAGGACCGAAATTTCACTTGAAACATGGGAGGGATCATCTTTTGCCCACACAAGGACATAACCAACCAAGCATCCAATGCTGGTGACGATCGGTAAAAGCCCTATGTGAGACGAACGCGAACAGATGTGTCAGCTGGAAGATCCCTTCATCAATCGCTTTGGGAAGGGTCGTCGTCACCTGCGCAGGGACAGAAACCACGCAAAGTTCCATCTCTGGAATGAAGAGAGTATAGACTCACCGCGTTCATCAATTCGTACTCTTCGGCGGTTATCAGTCCCTGTGAAAGATAGTAGTTGCGATCATCCCGGCACTCTTCATAGGAAGGTTTCGGGCCGCAAGCGCTAAATTTGACGCGGTATTTTGGATCTTCCACGCGGTTTACGGCAAATGCTGAGGAGGCAATAGAAACGAGAGAGAAAAGTCCAACGATTGTCTTGATCATAATAAATATCCTACATAAATGATGGGTATAAAAAAACTACTGACTGATCTCTCCGTCTGTTTCAACAGAAATGTCTCGGATCGCAAGACGCGTTCCAGGTGCTACGTTACATACCGAAACTTCAATATCTGTGGCGAGTTGATCGATGCGGATGGCGTTGTCCAAATTCGAACTCATGACGCCGATAGTTTCACCACGGTAGTAGTCAGCTTCATGTTCCATATCGAGCAACTTCTTGATTCTGGGAAGATCGCCCAGGGAGACGTATTTCTTGACGAGCTTGCGCTGCTTGTCAGCCGTTGTGTAACTAACTTTAATTGTAAAAAGCTCAGTGTCCCAGGCTTCCTCGGGGCTCGCAAGCTCACCGTGCCAATTGGTTACATGCGACACCGACACGAACAGCGAGCCAGTGCTGTTGAGAACGACCGCTGGGGTATGGACAAAGCAGCGACCTCTCCACACATCCGCACGGGTAAGTCCCCATCCTCCATCAATGGCTTCGCCAGATTCTTTGACGAAGTCATCAACATGGAACTTATATTTCGTCCCAATGTCGGTAAAAATGATTTCTTCCGCCGCTGCGCGTGCGCTTAGGATCATGAGGAGAGAAGCACCTATCAAACAGGTCATAGTTTTCATTGAATTTTCCTTTATTCAATATTGGTAAAACATCTTATGTTTCAGAGGATCCTGCACGATGGCATCGAAATCGCTATTCATCATGTTCCGAATGCGACGCGGGAGTTGGGGATCGAGAACCGGCCTGGATCCCAGGAAAGTATGTCGCAGATAGATGGCGAATGATGTCACCACCGGGGCAGCAAAAGAGGTCACCATTTTGCTGGGGTAGCGATAGCTCCCAAGGCCGGTGTCCGTAACCATTAAAGGAAAGTCTCCATATGCGAATGGACGCTTCGAGTCATTGAATCCAGCATTGATATATACGTCATTGCAAGAAAGGGAATTTCTATTCGCCGGATCGATTAGGCTTTTTGTATCGAAGTTGGCGAAACCCTCGGCGTCAATTTTGGAATCCACGACGGTTACATAGTTAGCGCGTATGCGATTCGGATAGGCTTGAGCTTCGCAGTCGATGGGATAGGTGTCGGCGTTGACGTCACCATTTACACCAGCCTGGACGAGTGTTACGCCTGGAATGTTGGCCAAAGCTTTATAGTAGTTTGCAGTGATCGCAAGCACGTTCTTCAGATCAGATATAGAGGCCCGGCTCCCTGGGCAGAGCTGGGGCCATACCCTCTGGTAATAGGGAATCGATTCACCTGCCGAAAGATTGATGTACTCGATCTTCTGGTCGATGATGAAGTCTTTTAGGGACGTCGCCGAGCGTTCAACATATTTTTTGATCCCGTCATGATCGAACGAGCAAAGCATACGGTTTGGAATTTTAAGCGCAGGAGCCAATGCAAAATTTGCCGTTGGCGCATATTCGGCTAGAAGTGTAAATGACCATGTTCCATGATCCGAAACGAAATTCTCCAGACTGCTTCCATATTTCTCTTCGAATTCCAAAGAGAGGTCCGAGGAAAAGCCCGAAGCCTTCACACGCTCTTCGGATCCACCGATGATATCCTGCAGAATGGTCTTTGCACCTTCAGGAATACGAATGGAGGGCGTCGCTTCGCGGTATTGACCAGTTTCGTCGACCGCCAAGTAGGTGAAAACGCGCTTCCGATAGCTGGTCAGGCTGGGTAACAGCCCACCAAAATCGAGGACAAGGATGCGATCGCCATGCGGCACATGGGTCTTGCTGGCTCGAACTTCTACGAGTTGGCAGTTATCAGCATCCGGACTATCACTGCAGTTCCGATCGTTGGTCAATTGCTGTGAAATCTCTTGTTCCAGTGAAGCTTGGTGCGCCGAAACTCCTTCTACTGTGACATCGGCTTTAGCGTTATCGCACGAGGTAAGTAACGAGCTGATTGCCAAGACTAAAATAGTGGACTGTTTCATCTAATTATTTCCCATCAAAAAATTGGGCGAGGTTATTTCGTAATTTTTTTCTGTCAACTTTTCGCTGCAGACTTAAAAAAACAGCATCATCGAAGATCTCCCGCACTTTACCGCTGGTGTTCACTAGGTCAGTGAGCCCTAATTTTGCATAAAATTGGGGAATATCGTTTAAGATTTCCTCAGGATCGTGCACAGACACATAAGCTGAGATGAGATCCTCAAGATCCCGATCTTGACCCTTGACTTCAACATGCTGGGGATTGTCTAGAACATCCTTCAGATTCTGCACAGTTGATTCAATGGGTTCCAGGTTGCCTGTCTGGGCTACCTGCTTCAGGATCTTGATCGAAAACACACGACAGATAGCCTGCTCGTCTCCGCACCAAGTCTGTGCTTGATCGTGATTGCTAAGTGTCTGCGCCGCGGTCTCCACAGTCCTTGGATCCTTCAGCATTTCTGCGATGAGCTCAGCTATTACTGCATCTTTGTTGAAGTAATTATTGAGTGAGTTAAGGTAGAGCACAGTGTTCTTAAAGCGGTCAGAGAACGGCAAATTCTGCTTCTCTTGCGTGTAGCGTACCTTTTGATAGTCTTCTTTGACCTTGCGGTCGTGAGTTTCAACAAACTCGGGCGCAAGGACCTTGTTAGGCGCTTTGGCGACACTCTCAGGCGCCTTTCTGAGGCTTTTGCTCAGCATAAACGCGAAACCGCCCAAGATAACAAGAGCGAACCCTATCGAAATGACTTTTTTACTGTTGATACCTGACATGGGCAGCTTTCCTTGAGCAAGTTCAGTCGCGGACCGTCTTACACTTACACCAACCTTTGATCGAATTGTGGCGATCAAAAAGCACGACGGCGTTGTTTACGTTGAGGTATCCAAAATCTTCTGCGGTAATGATGCCTTGATTAAAAGCCCAGATGTTTTCTTCGTAGCACTCGTTGAGTGTGATGGGTTCAGCTGCGCATTTATCCCGATCGTTGTATCGCTGGTCGGTAAAAATCGTATCGATGCCCTGAAGGCCACATGCAAAATCCGTCGTCATGCCAACACCGGGGACATCGCAGGTATTGGAGACAATGATGCCAAAGGAATTTGTGCTAACAGACAACGCGAGCAGAAAAGTGGGAAGAAGAAATTTCATTAGTATGATCCTTTTATAGACTTACATAACTACAATAGGTTGGCGCGATACTGCCTGCAAAACCCAAGCGAAAAGCGGCAAATCCTATCGAACAAGCTCGATTGACACCTGTTATTCCGTTGGTCTCACAGAGGCAGCTGAGCCTTGTACGTCTCTCTTGCTTGTGCTTTGCACGAAACTCGTTAGGCAACAGGAAAGATGCTGTGGGGGTAGGTGATATTGCAGAGGCAGATCAGAAAATGATTTTTTCCCCTCTTGCGAAAACTGAGGCAAGACGCTTAGTCTAGTGGACCCTTTCTTAACCATTCGATCTTGCGAAGCTTTTTTCTGATCTGACGCGAGTTTCAGGGACAGTGTGGTGTTGCGGCGGCACCGCCTGCCGATTCTAAGCGAGGAATTGATGTTCAGAATTGTATTTATGACATGCCAAGGCTGTCCCGCAGTTTCTTGGGAGAATACCCTTTCTCCCCAAGTCGAGAATGCGCTCTGATGATCCGGTCTCACCTGAAGGCATAGCCCGGACGCTTGGCCTTGAGACAACATCCGCGTTTGAAGACCTGCTCCTGGCAAAGGCCCCGGCGAGCTTTGGATTACTTGAGCGGTTTGCAGCGCGCTATGGCTTCGACCCACGATGGCTGGAGGACGGATCCGGCTCAATGTTCACGACGCAGAGTCCCACTTTTGTAAGCTCCTTGCGCGATAATGCTTACGAGCTTGGGGTGCGCCTTGGGTACTGCGACAGTGATGGTCGATCCATGCTACGCTTTCACTTTGTACTCTTTGAAGGGGCCGAGCAATTGCCCATTCGTCTACTGATCGGCAATGGTCAGTATGGGTGGATCATCGTGGATGGCAACTGGTATCTCGATCACAAGAAACTCGGTGAAGGTGGGCAGGGGGCGCAGCTGGATTTCTACGAGCAGATTAAGAAGCTTAAACTCGCATTATGCGCGAATTTAAGAATGAGGCCCCGATTTCTTGAGCTGCATCTATTTGAAGTGGTTCATCTACCGTAATGCCACTGTAGTGTGTATTTTGCGGGATAGCCATCGCGGAAGTCTTGATGCCAGGGAGATTAAGCAGCTTGAAAAAAAGAGATAGCCCATAGCAGATCTTCCGTGATTAAGTTCCTGAAATCCATCAGGAACATCGCGGAAGGTGCCATGATTGCTAAAGAGCTTATCAAAAACCTTGTGGGATCGCATCTGTAAATTCCCGCTCGCTTAACAGATGTTGTTTCGGGGTATCTTATGAGCCTTATGCTTGAGTCACCCAAGCATACGCAGACTTCCGCGTCCACCCATGGGGATCGCAATCAGTCACAGTATTCTCGGCTTTTAAGCGGACACGAAGACCTGGCAAAGAGCTCGCTCACCGCGCTTGGCCAAAAGACAGGCAGGTCGCTGGCAAAACCGGGACGACAAGCGCTCGCGGCAGGGGCGCCGTGGACCATCGCCATTATTATAGATGCCACTCTTCATCCGCGTTCGTCCCTTCATGTGCATAAAGCTCAACGTTTTAATCATGGCCAGGGCTTTGTCATCGGCCATCAATGGACCAATATCGTCGTGAATATCAATGAGCGCATTATTCCGCTACCGCCCATTCCGTTTTGGTCGAAAAATGAATGCAAGCGACGCGGCGTGCCTTACGAAACCGAGCATGATCGCCTTAAAGTTTATCTCGAACAGCTGAACCTTGCGGCAGTGGTTGGAAGCTGCGAAGCCCATGAGGTTGTCGTTCTCACTGACTCTGGTTATGATAATAAAAGCCTTCAAAATGTCATAATTTCGAGAGGCTGGGATTTTCTAACTACGCTAAAAATAAGTCGAGCTGCGAGTTCCAGTAATCAATCGATTGAATACCGTCGTATCGATGATCTGTTTTGGGCAACAAGAAAGCAGTCACCGTGGAAAACTATCCGTGTTGAAACGGATGGCAGAAAAAAGCGAAGAAAATTTCGGGTGCGCGAACTCCAAGGTTACATCAGGGGAATTACCTGCAAAGTAGCATTGGTTTGCTCGGAGAAGTCTGGAAAGACAGGGAAACGCTTTTATGCTTGCTCTCGACCAGGAATTGATGCGGGTGTTTTGATTCGTGCGTATTCCAAACGTTGGCAGGTGGAGCTTTTTCATCGCGCAACGAAAAATCAGTTCGGCCTTCTTGATGCAGGTGTCGAAGACTTTGATGCTTTGACGGCACATATCCACTGGGTATACTGTGCTTATCTCTTGCTTCACGAGTTCGAGGTTCCTGATGCGGAAAGCCTCACGGAAAAGCAAAGAAGGCTCACACACCTTGTTAACAAAGGACCTTGGGAGGATCGCTTGTCTAAAATCATAGCCGCCAAGACTCAGTGCGGAGGACGCAAAAGACAGGAAATCCTGCTGAGAATGGCTCTACAGCATGCCGTTGCTTTGTAGGCATTGGGGATCAAGCGATTCCTGGGTAGGCGAGATTTTCGCGCATAATGCGAGTTAAAGAGAACCGCAATAGCAAATGGCGCAGGAGATATCCGGAGTGTTTTTGCAAAATATGCGACGGGTGCAGCATCTGAAAAACTGATTAACATAGGATCTAGCTTTGCTTCATCTGCTGAAAGCAAGGCAATGAGTGCTGCAATAGAATCAGAAATTGTAAAGGACTATGCTACTGGCTGAAAGCTTTGCTAAAGAGCATGGAAAATTTAAGTAAGAAATGACTCCAGGCGGTAACTGGTTAGATAGTCAAAAACTTTTTGAACCCAGAAGTCCGCTGACTGAAGCTCCTCAAGATAACGGACACCTAGAATGTATAATGGGTAGATGCCCCAGACATCGAGGCGCTAAGTAGCCGAAAAGAAAAAGCAGAAACGGTATGCCAAAGAGTTTAAAGTCGAGGCTGTGAAGCTAGTAGTTGAGAAGGGAATGAAGGTCTCTGAGGTAGCAAAGGACCTCGGGATACTCCAACCAGCTCTGGGCTCATGGGTCAAAGAGCCCCAGCAAGGCTGCCACAATACTAGACCTGGGAATACCAACTTGCAGAGTCAAGACGAGAAGATCAGGCAGCTCGAACAGCAGGTAAAGCGCCTTACGATGAAGCGCGAGAGCTTAAAAAAGGCAATGGCATACTTTGTGGAGATCCCGAAGTAAAGTATGCCTTCATTCGCGACCATCGGGACCAAATGTCGAGTTTTACTATAACAGACAGCGAAGCCATTCAGATCTTGGCTTTGTGAGCCCGAAGTGCTATGAGCAGCGACTGTTTGCAAAATGTGGTCAACTCGCTGTCCGTTTTTTCGCAGGAACATCATCATCAAGAAGACGAATTCCGCATACTTTCGGTCTTCATAGCCCTCATACGCTCCTGTATAGACAGTCGCCTCTTATCTTTCTGGCTATTCTGCGGCAAAGGATCCTCGGTGGAAACAAAAATCTCCTCGATGAAATCTTGTTCGAAAGGCGTATGGGGCGCGAGCTCACGGGACTCTTGCACAAGCCTTTCAAGGCGATCCCTCAAACCCAAAGTTCGCTTGCTCGGTGGCGCAGCGCTAGACTCGGCCGCGGGGTGGTCGATATCATCTGCCTGCTGATCCCAGCCGATATCATCAGAAGACGATGACCAATCTTCTCGAACATACTCGAACTCTCGCTGCGGTTCTGCTGGCGCTACATGCTCCTGCTCGAGAGGCTCAGGCGAAGGTAGAGGTGCTGAGATCTCGGGCATCACCTGCGGTGCCTGCACGATCTGAATATTCCAGCCTGTAGCCTGCTCGAGATGCCAGGCGAGATAGGGTGATGTCTGAACATCCGTCCCATCGGTGAGCGTGAGGGTCAGCAGACCGTCATGCAGACGAATCTCTGCAGATGCGATTCCTGCTTCCCGCGCGATTTTTGCTGCCAGTTCTTCACAAGGCACAGCATCCAGAACGGCTCCCTTCTCGAGCCGCTCGTAACGAACCATAGGCATACCATCAATGCCTGCAAACACCAGACGGGGATCCAGCCCCATCAGGATCTCTTGAGTTTCGTGCAGAGACAGCGCATGACGAAGCCTCAGAAAAGCGGATGGATCGGCCACACGGATTCTGGCGATAGCGGCAGCCTCGCGCAGTGGATCCTTGCCGGAACCTCGCCAGGATCGTTTTAATCCAGCTGCTTCAAAGGCATTGTATTGCAGCTGCTGCCGCTGGCGATCAACGATATCAATAACAGTACAGACTCGCTTCCCAGGATGACTTCGGAGACCTCTCCCGAGACACTGACTATAAACTAGCGGTGATGTGGTCGGACGGGCGAGTAGCACACACTCGATAGAAGGATCATCAAAACCCTCCGTGAGCACCCCGAAATTGCTCAAAAAACGAAGAGTTCCCGAACGAAACTGCTCGATCAGCTGGCTACGATCTGGAGTTTCACCCGAGATAAATGCAGAGGGGATACCACGAGCAGCAAAGTCACCCGCTAAGTCCTTGGCATGCTCGACAGAGGCACAGAACGCGATCGTTTTCTGGCCCTGGGCCTTTTCCAGACAGGCCCTCACTGTCAGTTCGCGAACCTCAGAACTATTCATGATTTTGGCTAGGAAGCTCGCCTGGAACTCGCCGCTGGCGTCAAGCGATAGGCTACCGAGGCCAAGTGAAGCCTCAATCGTGTAGTAAGCCATCGGCACCAGATACCCCTGCTCCTGCAATTCCCCCAAGGAGATCTCGAAGGCTGTTTCCCTAAACAACTCACCGACACAGCGGCCATCACTTCGCCGAGGCGTCGCAGTCAAACCAAGCAGGAGCGTCTGCGCACAACTTCCAAAGTGACTGATGACATCCATCCAAGTCTTGGCATAGGCATGATGGCACTCATCGACAATCAGGGCACCGAATCCGGCTGCAGGATACTCATCTAGGCGTCCAGCTAAGGTTTGCACAGAGGCGACTACGACCTGTGCTGCAGCTTCGGCCTTCCGTTCCGCCTGCTCGATGCTCACGCGCTGCGCTCCGATCTGTCGGGCGATTGTCTCGGCCGTCTGATCGATGATTTCGCGACGATGGGCTAGGAAGAGGATCCGCTGCTGACCCAAAAGCCCTAAGAGCTCTTCGATGATCAAGGCCGATATCACTGTCTTGCCGGCGCCCGTGGGCAGTCTCAGCAAGAGTTGCCGCTTGCCGGACCGGTAGCCTTCGATCACGGAACAGACGGCTGCTTTCTGGTAGTTTCTAGGCTTAAATGACATATCTGATCCGCAGTCTTGATCTCGCTTCTCCGGCCTTGCCGCCCCTGAAGGTTCGCCCTGACCGTAACTCCTTCGCCCCACTCTAGCGGACTCAGCCGGCTATAGCCATCTCCTTCTCGCGTCATCAACGTGTCTTCGAGTCGAAGCGTCATGAGCAGACGAAAAAAATGTATGCGTTTGACGGCAAAGCTACCAGGCATCGAGCGTAGCATAACGATCCAAATCGAAGAACTGGAGTGCTCGCACAGCCAGGGATCCTTATTGAGATCGATCCTCGCCGGCTAGGCATCGCGATAAACCTCTTCCATCAAAAAGGAACAGCCACATCGTTTTTATACTAAAGAGACCCGTGCCCCTCCGGACCACTACTCTCGACGCAATCTCCGGAAGGAGTCTGTCATGATAAGAGGGAAATTGGTGGTGTTGATCATGATAACCGAGCCGGTTAGTCAATCGATTCAATAGCCTTTGGTCCCAGACAATTCCATAGCCTTCTTGCACACCAAAATGCTGAAGATAATTGAGGAACATGATAGTACAGATAAAAACGAGTTGCCAGAGTAGCAAGGCTGTTAACCCCTCGAGGCCAAAGGCAGCAAGAGCGAGCCATCTGAGCAGAACGCGCATACATTCATCAGCAGCAGCGAGAGATCCACGTTTGTTTGCCTTCATACCCAGCAGGGATAGAAAGGGCACAAGTTGAAGCAAAAAAGGCCGTAATGCTTTCCCCAGCAGATACTTCCATCCTAAGATCGCATGCCCACGCGCGTCCGTTGTCTTCGACCAATCGCCCGGACCATTATTAAAGCGGTGGTGATTGGCATGATGGGCGCAATAGAGAACCCAACTCAAACCAACCATCGCACTGTAAGCGATACCAATAAGGTGATAAACAAACGCACTCTTTGAGTAGGCATGGTAGTGTCTATGCAACTGAGCATAAATCAGAAGTGCTGCTACATAGGTTAGGGGCAAAGCCCAGAGGCTAGCTAGAAAAAAATGAGAACCTGCAGAACACCACGACCCAAGCAGGACATAGGATAAGCCAAGGACCAGAAGATCCTTCTTAAGTTCGACCCTACCGAATTTTCCTGAACTGCACTGCGACATTTCCATATGCATCTTCCATTCCAAAGACCTATTGTCATTGCTTCACAGCTGCATCGAGCAATCGATTGACCTGACCGGGGGTATCAGTCAGCTCTTATCCCAGGCAAAGGATTAAGCGGCTTGCTACTTTCACTTTTCTACAAACCTTAAGTGCAACCAACACACTCTTAGCAGCAGAGTCATCCTGCTCAACTCCCGACTTGAACAAGGCTTGGTTTATTGTAGAGAAGGACTTTCTGGATGAATGGGATATCATCTCATCTCGAGTGTCGAGAAGTACTGAAAGTCAGTCGCCTGATCGCGACAGAGTCTGAAGCTATCATCCAGTTTCCGCAGCAAGTGGATCGATCTTGCGCTAGGGTATCGGCGTTCGGAGAACAAGAAAAGGGCTTCCTTCCTCGACAATGATGACTAACAGCATCACTCTAGTCTCCACCCGTCAAAACCCAAAGTACGTCGTCGCGCAGGAAGGGCTTGCTATAAGTATTTCTATGTTGTAATAAAACTACATATCGATTAGGCAGTCGTTTCGGCACTTCTAACCTCGCCAGCGAGGCCAATCACCCTTGAGCTAGGCCCCAAGGGATCCATAACCCGCTCATAGCAGGAGATACTTGATGAGATCTTTAACTTTACTTTTCAGTGTGTTAGCAGCATTCTCTACCAGCTCAATCCTAGCGCAGACCGCGCAACCGATCATCCTGAAAAGCCAGGAACAGATCGAGATCAACTTGACCTACTCGACCGCGACTGAAAATCCAAATTCGTCAGGCGGACAGACTAAACGTGTAAATTTCCTACGAATTGATCTCTATAACGGGATCGCTCAGGATCTGGAATCGGACGGCCAAGCCGTAATTTTGACAAAGTGTGTTCTGAGTGCAACTGGAGCTTCCTACGAGTTCCCAGCTTGGATCGTTGACCTCAAACCTCGCGCGACTCCAGGTAGCTCCGCCGTATTTTTGAGCGGAAAAATCGAGTACGCAGCACTCGATCAACAGCCGATCGTCTCGACCTCCAGCATGCGCTATCCTTCCTACTGCCGAAACGAAATTGCGGTCGTGATCAACGGTCAGTGGCTGGTCGACCCGATCAATGGCACCCACAACTTCCAAGTTAACTTTGCTGACTGAGGATGAGCGAGTGGTCCAGCGCGACGACGGGCGGACCACCGCGTATTCACGTCTCCCATGGGCCGGACTGCAACATGCTGTCTAGCCTCTCGGTTTTGTGCCTTCTCAAGCTACGACGTTCATAGAGAGTTCATCTGAGTCCGCTCTCCATGTGGCGGGGCTCGGATTGGGCGCGACGCAGTCACAGCCTCACTAAGAGCGTATAGGAGCGTGGTGGCAGAGATATCGACAAACTCGATCCTTCTGCTCGCACATTAGCCCCGCTCCGCAGTTCACGATAGTTTCCTGCTTGAAAACGTTCGTCAGAAAATTGCCCCTGAAAAGGTTCCAGACATTTGTTGATCCCGAAGATACCTTTGCCATCCCGTGCAACTAGGATACGGCAGGCATCCGCATAAAGAACCTTCGACAAGGTACCATGCACGTGATTATGAAAATAAATCATCCGTGCGAGGTCTGCAGAGCGATGGGCAAAGGCCCAGCGATCGTCCCGTAGGCCAGCTCCCCCCCTTGTTCCGAGATCCGAGTAAACGTAGGGCACACCCTCGGAACGACCCAAAATAAAGGCATAAGCTAGCTTTTCATCCGTGGGATCCATGATCATAAAACGGAAGCCATCATTGTTGGGGATGTCGTGATTGATGACAAATGTCACAGCTCGGTCCCAGGCTAAGGCTTTCCGCTGATTCACGAGATCGGGGCTCACTAGCTCCGAGAGATTGGCGCCGAAGGAGAAGGCTCTTTGAATTGTGCTGCGCAGGGGGAAGTCATAGAGGCTCATCGGGTAAGCCTGGAGATAGGGACTGATATCACGATCAAAAGTGGCATTGTCAGCGATGATTTCACCGAAGATAAAGCGATCGCCGACGATGTCTTTACGCAGCAACTGTGAGAAATAACTAGGCTCCATATGCTTCACAGCATCCAGGCGGAAGCCGTCGACCCCAAGACCGACCAGATACCGCAGGAAATCCTGTTGCACCTGCAGCACGCGGGGAGAATTCTGGTCCAGATCGGGTAGACCGCTATCCCCTGCCCCCCCGCAGAGACGGCCTTTACGGACCTGATACACATCATTGTAGTCGGAGATGCAAAAGGCTGGTTGATAGTCTTGGGCAGAAAACAGGGGACCGAGGGTGCGATTGAGGACCTCAGCCGAAGCGGGCAGAGGTGAACGCTCATTCGCTGTGTGGTTGAAGACTATATCGACTATGATACGAATTCCATTCCGTTTCGCGGCATCGATCATGCGCTTAAATGCGGCTTCATCGCCCAGAGGTCCCTCAATTTTTCGATAATCGACTGGCTGATAACGGCCCCACCATTGATCCGAATCGATTGTTAGATTCGGCGGCGACACATGAATCTGTGCATAGCCCATCCTCGCAAGCAAGGGCATTTCATTCGTGATGCGATCGAAAGGCCAATTGAATAGCTGTACAACGACGTCGGTAGGTTTTTGAGGGGGCAAATCGGCAAGAAATCCGAGATTTTGGGCCGTTTGGCGCCTGCTCTTAAGCTCGGAGTCTGGCCCCTTAGTGGCAGGCCCGCAAGCGGTCAAGCAGGACCATAAGGCGACAAACGAGATAACGGTAGCACGGAATCTTTTCATGTTTCACTCCACAGCAACAAGGGATCACAGCTCAGCACAACAGCGATGACGGATGTCACCCTTGCTTGAAAAATTAACAACTCTTCAGGATCCTTTATGCACCAGGATTGTTCGTCCCCACGATTGGGGGTACTCACTCGAAAGACTGAATTCATGCATGAGCAACTTTCCCATGACACTCTCGACACGGCTAAATCCCATCAGAGAGGAACGGAACTATCGCACGAGGAGACAAAAAGACCGCGAGACACCAGAGTTCGAGATAGCGTGAGTCCGACCAGGTTATTTTCGTCTATCAACGCTGCTTGGGAACACTGGAAGCCTAATATTTTATGGCTCTTGATCAAGTCTTATGCTTGGCGTTGTTCGTCCGTGGATTCGCTTTCACTGAAGGAGGCTCCCCAAACTCCCGGCTAAACGCTTGTGAAAATGAAGAGACCTCGGCGTAGCCAACATAAGACGCAACGTCCGAGACTCGGAAACGTCCCGTCCTGAGCAAGAGGCGGGCATCCTGCAGCCTTCGGGTCCAGATGTGCTTCATGGGGGTGACTCCGAGTTCGTTCCGAAACATCCGTAGCAGACTGGATTCACTCATTGCGGCTTTTTTACAAAGAATCTCTAGGGACATCGATGTATGCAGATGCTTCTCAATATGAAGTAAGATTCTTTGCAAGGGAGGCGATAGCTCATGCTTCCGAGGAGACTCAGATGCCTCATTCGTCTGCATCTCTCGGTACTTGTAAACAGCTTCTTTGATCAACTCCCGTCTGCAAAACATACTGGCAAAAGAGGCCGGCATTCCTGCCGTGATTCTTTCGAAAATGGCTCGATGACATAATTCGGAGATCCATACTGTATTGGGGAGCACCCGTAAGGTCTTTAAGACAGAGCGGACATCTGCTTGCCGTAGATGATAGTCTTTCTGGCAATGGACTAGATCATCCGCAGTGAAGTCAAGCACAGCAAACTTAAGCAGGAGCGTCTCCGGTTTGAGCTCAAACAGGCTATCTCCTGGAAGTAGGACCCACTGCTGATGAGAGACAATTGCTTGGTTTTCAGCAGCGACCGTACGGGAACCGAGCTGACGAATTTTGATCCGGCACTGCCCAGCCTCAAGAAGGAACATAGCCCCCGGATGCTGCTGCTTCCACGAGAAACTTTCCGTTAAACTAACGAACTTCAACAAAAAAGGCGGGACCGAATTCAGCTCGTCACACTCCTGGTAGTAGGAGCATCCAAATCCTGGAACCAAGAATGAAGTTTCCTTGTTGAGCATCGCTTTCATCTCCTCAATATCCATCATGATAACGTAGAAGAAATAAATTTTAAAAGACTTTCCGAATCCGATCAGATGATCGTCTTCCTAGGTGCCATCACTGGAAGCATATCCCGGTTTTTTCCAGGGTGTGCATGGGCCTGACGGTTTGACTAAAGACAACGGAGGTTCCCCACATTCTCATG
>Ga0315902_10002434_pt1 | contig 28961 bp, 36 predicted proteins | sample LakEriMetagenome_9_FD_203523 | JGI IMG/M metagenome (GOLD analysis project Ga0315902, IMG submission 203523) | Freshwater fungal communities from buoy surface, Lake Erie, Ohio, United States - Buoy 12 MA117 | ecosystem: Environmental > Aquatic > Freshwater > Lake > Lake biofilm | place: USA...
GAAAACATGTGGTTATGATTAGTAACTTTACAGAAGCCGACCACGAATTCACATCGAATTGCACAAGAATTACGAATCCAAGTGTTTGTAACAGTTGCTGGAATAACCCTAACTACAAGTTTGATAAAGGAGATTGGAATTGGTGTCCAGTTCATAAAGGAACAACTCGCCAATTTGAATGTCACACATCAATAACATCTGAAATGGTGATAAATAAAATACAACACTTATTAAAATGAACTTAGACCAATTTGTATGGGAACCAAAATGTTATAATGGATTCCGCGAAACCGTAGAACAAGAAATTTTTATTGATAAAATTTATGAAAGACATGTTCGAGTTGAAGAAGGTGATGTAGTTTTTGACATTGGAGCAAGTTTGGGGCCATTCACATTTTCTATATTAGATAAATCCCCGTCACAAGTTTTTGCCTTCGAACCAAGTTACGAAGAATTCAAAACATTGGTCCTTAACACAAGGCATGGGAACGTAACTCATATCAATAAGGGCATTAGTAACATTGTAGGAGAATTTAATTTTACAGACGTATTCGATTTGACAGGGAATCACAAACTATATTCAACAACATTTAAAAAAGTTATTGAAGATTATGGAATCAAAAAAATTGATTTTTTGAAAACGGATTGTGAAAGTGGTGAGTATGAGATTTTCACTTTAGATAATTTGTTTTGGATTAAAAACAACGTAAAAAAAATATCAGGTGAGTGGCACTTGAGAACTCCTGAACTTAAAGAAAAATTTAAGATTTTTAGAGATGTTTACCTACGATTTTTCCCAAACTTCAAAATATTTTCTTTCGATGGAGTTGATATTACTTGGTCAATTTGGAATGAGGATTTTATTCCGTACTATAATGAAGTTATGGTATACATTGATAATAGATAAAGACTTTGAGTTGCACTATATTTATACTTAAGGAAAAAACAAAAAAATATGAAAGGAACAGTATTCTCAGCCGATTTTGTCAAAGACTCTAACGGAAACTTAAGATTATTAGAACTGAACACGGATACAGGGTTTATAGATCAGGAATTAGTAAATTTTGATTTCAATGGATTCTTGACTGTATTGTCTTCTAATAACATCACAACATTAGACATTATTTATAAACCATTTTTGCACATTGATTTTGTTAATAAATTGATAGAAGAGGTGAATAATACCTTACCACTTATTTCAATCACCTTACATGATGAAAACATTAATTCAATCTATCCGACATCAGTTCCAGATGCAGCAGATAAATTTGTGTTGAGATTGGCTTACGACGAAACCGCAATATTTGATAGCGTTTATTGTAAAAATAGATTGAATGTTTATAACCTATTCACTGAAGATTCAATCACCGACTATTGTGTTGGATATTATCACTCTTCATCATTAGGAACTTTTGACACATTGACAAAAGAAGTAAATGCCTCTAATATACCAGATGCCACGATAAAAGACGTTTATGAATCATTCAATCCAATTAATTTTTACAAAATAAACGTTGAGAATGGAACAGTTGAAGAAAATTGGAATAATTTTATTCAAGGTAAATCTTCTGAAGATACTCTTATTGAACAATACCATTTTCATTCGTCCACCGTTGATGAAAATAACCACGTCACATCCATAAGATTTTTTGCAATAGTTTATGGTTCGAATTTGGATATACTTCCTCTACACAGTTACAAAATAAGTTCGATATTCGAATTACCAACTACGGTTAATTTAGAAGAAAATTCAAATAAGATAAAAGATTACCATTTTTACGAATTTGCAACAAACATGTTCAAAAATGATTCGGCTGGCATCTTATCTACACATGAAGTTCTAATGGCGGACCAAACTTGGGAAGAAATTTCCAACATTCAAGTTGGTGATGAAATCCAATCTTATTCGATAAGTGGATCACCCCAAAGTGAGTCTGATTTGAATTCATTGACTTGGAACTACGAGGGTAGTGAATTCCCTGAGGGGTCTTTTCTCACAACTTCGAGTGTAGTTTTCAGAGATGTTGCAAATCTGAAATATCACTCTATGATGGAAATGGTGGTAGATAGTGATTCTTTGTTTTCAGGAATTAATAAAAAATATTTGGTATACAACAGTTTAACTAACAAAAGTAGTTATAAATACATTGCCGAAATTAACGCGATCACAGATTATCTTTACGATTTGAACGGCGAATTAATTCAAGTTGATGAATTAAACTTTTACGTGTCGTCAGACAGTGGATTATCTTTTGTTGAATTAGATGTTGAAGATTCAGATACATACATTATAAATGGATCCACCGCCTTTCATAGTTTAGTCTCTCACAATGCACCTTGCTTTGTGGCAGGAACCAAAATTCAAATGGAGGATGGTACAACAAAAAATATTGAAGATGTTTCAGTTGGGGATTCAATTGTTTCATTCGACTTCAAAAATGATGAAACAAAAATCAATAAGGTTTTAAATATATTTTCCAAAAAAGTAGATAAAATAGTAATCTATGAGTTCGATAATGGAGGTACTTTGAAATCCACATTAGACCATCCAATTTTTGTGAATGGTAAAGGGTGGTCTGCGTTTGATAATGTATTGTCTAACAACTTATATCAATTAGATTCTCCAGTGCTAAAAATTGAGATAGGAGATTCAGTAAAACTTATCAACACTAATGCAGTTTTAGAGAAGATTACATTATTAAACGAAGAAACTAGAGTTTATAATCTATCCAAAATTGAGATAAACCATAATTATTTTGCAAACGATATATTAGTACATAATCGAGCTTGTTTTGTTAAAGGAACCATGATTGAAATGGGGGATGGTACAGTCAAACCAATTGAAGAAATTAGTGTTGGAGATGAAGTCATTTCATTGAATATTCAAAATAATACTAAAGAAAAACAAAAAGTTACAAACGTAATTACCCCGATTCATGATGATATTGTAAAGTATTCATTTGAAAACGGAACTGAATTAGTTTGTACTTTCGACCATCCATATTTTGTAAATGGTTTCAATTTAGCATCATATAAACCTCTTTTGACAAATGATAGATACAATCTTGGAGAAAATGTTTCACAAATAGAACTTGGAGATAGTGTAACTTTAGTTGATGGTTCCAATACAAGAATTGTTAATATTGAAGAGTTAAAATCGAACCCAACACAAACTTTCATATTTGAAGTGTCGAATAATCATAACTTTTTTGCAAACGGAATTCTAACTCACAACAAATTCTGTTTCATATCAGGAACAAAAATTTCAGTAGAAGACGGCGTTGAAAAGCACATAGAAGATATACAAATCGGTGATATGATACTATCGTATAACGAAGAAAAAAAATCACAGGAATTAAAAAAAGTAACAAACACTTTCACACCAATACATGATGACTTAGTCGAATACACCTTATCGAATGGGATTCAAATTACTTCAACCTTTGACCACCCGTATTATATTAATGGTTTACAACTTGCGTCTTACAAACCAGATTGGACTAATGAAAGATACGATTTACCTTCCAATGTAATTGAAATTAAAATTGGAGATTTTGTAAATCTGTCTGACAATACAACATCAAAAATTGAATCTATAGTCGAATTAAGTCGAACTGATACTCAAACATACATCATTTCGGTAGAAGATAACCACAATTTTTACGCAAATAAAATTTTAGTACATAACAAATAAATTTTGAAAAATGGATACGTCAAAACACCCAACATTATATAAAAAAAAACCACTATCGGAAGTTAAAAACAGAACAACTTCTCAATTATCAAATACTGAAAAACAAAGAGTTGAGAATGTAATTGGTAAATTTTTCGAATTGTTCATAAATAAACATTTATGATGGACGCATACAATTACATAAAAAATTGTGTTTTTGTAAAGTTAAAACCGAGTAATATTTCAGGGATAGGTGTTTTTGCACTCAAAGATATCCCTCACGATATTTTTTTATTCGAAAATTGGTCAGGTGAAACTGGATACTTCCCAATCACACAAAATCAGTTAAATGAATTGGACTATGAAGTCTCGAATCATATCAAAGAAATTTTTATTTATTCCTCTGATTTTCCTAAAGACACCAACGTTTATGTGAAACTAACAAATGGATGTCATTGGATTTATACAAATCCATATTATTTTATAAACAGTGGAATCTACGAAAAAAAATCTAACGTGGACAAAGATAGTATGAAATCCTTACGTTTTATACGAAAAGGAGAAGAGTTGTTTAGCAACTATCCAAGATATGAAAAGTTAGAAAAAGTTAACTTAATATAATATGGAAAAAATACGAATCGGAGAAAATGAATTTGTTTACAGAAGTAAGTACCACGGATTGTTTACCAAAAATGATTTTTTATACAGATTTGCACAAAACAAAAAAATTAGCACAATTCCAGATGATAATTCTATTTGGATTGAATTTGAATGTTCCGAATTTAAATCGATTGATTCTTTTATAATAGACTTGATTGAACGAGAAATTGTTGGGAGTCAATTTAATTATTACGCGAAACATTCTTGGGTTTACACACAAAAAAAAGGATTTGATATGACGTATATGCATCAACATCTTCTATTACACTCAAGTACAAATAGATCTACTATAAAATCTGACTATACTTTTACGTTTTATGTACAACAACCAAGTAACTTGACAGAAGATGAAGGAAAAATAGTTTTTAAGACCAAGGATGGAAATATTCATAAATTTTTACCTCAGGAAATGGACTTATTTATATTCCCTGCAGACATGTATCATACGGCAGTACCAACGCCGAAAAATGACGAATTAAGGGTAGTTTATGCGGGAAATATTGCATATAACTTTTTGGATAAATCCCCTAAAAATCTCAATTTAATTTAGTTTCCCTAATGAAATTAATAACATCAGAAGAAATTTCGTTAATAGAAAGTCTTTTTTATGGATTAAACGAGTTCCGAAAAAGAGATAGAAGTTATGAGGTCAAAATTATCGAATCAGAAATCATTATCCCAATAAAAATCAAGTTATTGAATTGGGTTTCAGAATCTTTAAATTTAAAATTCCACTCTTTCAATCAAAAATTTCAAATTTTACGATACGATACGAATGATTTTTTTCTTCGTCATAACGATGACGACATTAAATACCGAAACGCATTTGGTAAAAATAGATATTTGGTCACTGGATTTCATTTAAATGATGACTATACTGGCGGAGATTTCATTGTATATAATCCAAAATACGTCCTCACCAAAGAAATTGGGGTCCCTTATGTTTTCGAAGCTAATAGAGACCACGAGGTAAAAATTGTGACTAGTGGGACTCGGAGAAGTGTTGTAATGTTTATAAATCACGAAGATGTGATTTCATCGAATAATAAATTATTATGATGAGTTATAATTTACCGAAAAAAAAATGACACACAGTGTAAAATATAATTGGGAGTTCAATAAAGAAGAAATAGTTCAAAAAATTTATAAAAATAAAACTTTTCTAAAACAACTTAACGGTAATACATCACAAAACACAGATGAATTAATGTTTTGTTGTAAAGAATTTGACTCCATCAAAAATTTTGTCGTTAATCAATATTTTAAATTGAAAGAAACTGAAAAGGTGGATTATGCGGTCAGTATGTGGTCCTACATTCAAACAAAAAATTTACCTCCATCAAATTATATTTGGCACACGCACTCAAAATTAGATGGTGGTAGAACCCAATTAAAAACTGATTACACATTTGTTTTCTATGTACAAATACCTCCCAATTTAGAAAATGGAGAAGGTGACTTATTAATAAAAGATAATGATAATTCCATTCGCACAATAACCCCAAAAGAAGGAGAAATCATTTTTTTTCCTGGATATTTATGGCATGTTCCAACACACACACCGACAGCAACTATCGACAGAATTGTTATTGCAGGAAACATAACTTCGGAATTTTTATTAAATACCTCATTGATATAATAGACATGATAACTTACATACCAAATTTTCTAAGTAACCCCGAATGTGAATATTATATTGATTTGTTCAAATCAAATGATGTAGAATTTATGGAATGGATTCAAACGTATAATAAATTTGGTGATGATGATGTGCTAAAATTTTATTATAACGACTTGACAGAGAATAGATTTGAAACCGATAAATTTCCAAATTATATTTTCAAAACATTAAGAATACAAATGGTGAACGAATCTATAGACCAATGTAAAGCTCCACACACTCATGTGAATCCATGGTCGTTTGTTATTTTCCTGAATGAAAATTTCATTGGGGGAGAATTAGTTTTCGATAATATCGAATATGAACCAAAAACAGGAGATATGGTTTATTTTTCTGGGGAAGAGAGGCACAAACTTAACAATTGTGTCGGTGATAGATATACTCTCATCGGAGGGATGCAAAATAATCCTTTAAACGTGAAAACAGGAAAATTAATTTGAATGTGGAATGATTGTTTATTATGAAAATTTTTTGAATTCATCAGAATGTGAGTACTTTACGGATTTATATAAAATAGAAAACGACCAGTATTGCGATGATGATATTTACAAATTTTATTTTATTAATTTAATAGGAAGAGAATTAATTACCGATAGGTTTTCAACCTTTATATTCAAGAAGTTTAGAGTTCAAATGCTCAACGAATCAATAAATCAGTCTACTATCCCACATCGGCACGTAAATCCTTGGTCTTTCATTATTTTTCTTAACGATAATTTTACAGGAGGTGAAGTAATTTTTGACAAAATAAGCTATACCCCCAAAACAGGAGATATGATTTATTTTTCAGGTGAAGAAAACCATAAAGTCAATAATTGTATTGGAAATAGATATACCTTAGTTGGATTTATGCACAATAACCCAATGAATGTAAAAAAAAACACTCTTATATGAAAAAAAAACTTCTTATAACAATGGGATGTTCCTTCACAGAGGGAGTAGGATGTTATGACCCTGAAGTTGTCTCATACAAAGTTGGTGATAAAACAAAGTATAAAAAAACAGAAGAAGTTTATTACATTAGTAAAGAAAGATTTCACAGATACTCTTGGCCATCACATCTTCAAAAACAACTCAATTATGATACTCTAATCAATTTAGGGTTCGGTGGGTCATCCACCTCAGGTAATGTAAAAGTTTGGTTTGAAAAATACTATAATAAAAATTTTTCTGACGAGTTTGACGTTTTAGTTCTTTGGTTATTACCATCTCCAACTAGATTTTCATTCTACAGAGATTCCACACTGATGAATATAAACCCACTGATGGAAAAAAACATTTACAATGTTCATAGTTACGAAATCGGAAAAGAATATTTGAAATTCATAAATGATTTAGATATGGACCCAATTCTTGAACAAATTTTTTATGTCAAAATTATAGAAGAACACTGTATTTCCAAGAAATACAAATTTCTGTATACTCCAATTGATTACCGTCAAAATACTTTTTTTGAAAAATTTCACAATATAAATAATATGATGAAATTTAATCAATCTATTTTCCCTAACTTCGAAGAAAACTCAAATATGAAATCACTTGTTTGTAGTCATCCAAATGAACTTGGTTATCAATATGTCTCTGATAATTTATATAATTGGATTAAAACAAATAATCCCGAAATTATTTCAGATAAAAAACCAAACAAATTTGAATCCAAATGGGATGGTTATCCAATTTTTAACCATTTACGTGAAGTCAAAATACCTATCTAATAATGATAAAAAAAAAATTTTTGTTATTATATATCTATGAACTCAGAGGTAGACTTAAAAAAATATTTTTGTACAGTACCATTCAAAAACTTGGAGATTCACACTAATGTCTGTTTTGCATGCTGTCCATCTTGGTTGCCAAACAAAATAGAAACCTCAGAAGTTCCTTTGAAGGAAGTTTGGAATAGTACTCCAATGACTGACATTCGGGAATCAATAATTGATGGATCCTTCAAATACTGTGATAAAGAATTATGTCCTTATTTGAGTAAACTTATCAACTTTGGTGAAACATCTGGCCCCGTCCAATTGAAAACTGAATCTACACCTAAATCTCCATTTTTGAATGAAGGACCAAAAGTCTTGGTAATGAATTTCGATAGGACTTGTAATTATAAATGTCCATCTTGTAGAGTAGATTTGATTGTAGAGGATAAAAAAGGAATACAACGAGTAGAAAAAACAATAGAGGAAATAGATTCCTTTTACTCCAAGGACGTTAAGACATTATATATAACAGGTTCAGGGGACCCATTTATATCCGTAGGTTTCAGAAACTACTTGCGTAATTTTGACCCCAAGAAATATCCTAAACTGAAGTCGATTCATTTTCATACTAATGCATCGATGTGGAATAAAGAAATGTGGGATAGTATGCCAAATGTTCACAAATACGTCAAAAGTTGTGAGATAAGTATAGATGCTGGGACAAAAGATACTTACGAAAACAAAACAAGATTAGGAGGAAAGTGGGATAATCTTATAGAAAATTTAAATTTCATAAATACAATTCCGAGTTTGAAATATGTCAAAACATCATTTGTAGTACAAGATTCGAACTACAGGGAGATGGAATTATTCTACAATATAATGTACTCAATTTTCGGAAAAAAAGTTGGGGTGTTCTTTGGAAAAATAACTAACTGGGGAACATTCGGTGAAGATGAATTTAAATCGAAACAAGTATGGGATAATTCGCATCCCGAACATGAATTATTCAAAGAAGAATTCAATAAAATTAGTAAGAACAAATATATGTTCCATAACTTACACGAATTTACAGATAAAACCAAAACTTTGATATAATGAAAATATTGGTATTATCTCATACTAGAAGTGGTTCTACTACCTTATGTAAATGGATTTCGAGGGAGATGAAGATTGAGTTGGATGAAACTCCATATAATAAAAAAACTTTCTATTCAGTTTTTGATAAGAAAGATATAGTTAGAAAAATAGTCATTGAGGAATTCACACCTCCAAACCATGTAATTCTTAAATTTGATAAAGTAATTTGTTTGACCCGTGATGATAGTGTTGAAACTGCGATAAGTTTCATCATGGCAAAAAAAACTGATAAATGGCATGTCGAATATGATATTACTAATGATTGGATTATTGAAAATAAAAATGAAATAATACGGAGGAAAAATTGGTATGATAGTATGAAATCAGTCCTAAAAAAATATGATGTACTACAATTAAAATATGAAAACATTTATATCAATAAAACAGAATTGAAATTATTAACTGACTACCTGAATATTACAAGCCCCCAACATTTACATTTACTTGATTACACTAAAAAATATAGAAAAGATAGATTCCAATTGATTCATGATTTTGAAAGAAAAGATATTATTTAGTGCGAAGGAATGTCAATCTATAATTTGGGACGAAACCAAAAATATAAATAATCATTCCTATGTAAGTGATAGAAGATATAACTCACAGCCAATAAACTATAGTGAAGATACTAAATGGATATTTGAGAAAATATCTGAGTTTTTTCAAGAAGAAACTAAGTTAAAAATTACTACAATCAAAAATAAAATCCACTTTCATAAATTCGTTGCTGGAGATTGGTTTGGAAAACATAATGATGCAATTGACAACAGAGTTTATGCGGTTGGGGTTCTATTGAATGAAAATTTTGAGGGTGGTGACTTTAAATTGTACAATCCCCACGAGTATACGTTAAATAAAACTATTGGAAACAGTTACATATTTGAAGTAAACATAGACCATGAAATCACACCAATTTTAAGTGGAGAAAGATATTCTCTGTTATGGTTTTTACAGAAAGATAATTTGATTACAAAAACAATAATTTAAATGGAAATAGATTTTTGGTTTACAGATATATTCAAAGGGTCAGGTATTCAAGAAATGCTAGAAAAAATAGACACAAATATTTCATTCAAAAATGTTGATACAGACGTAATTGATTCAAATAAATTGAACCTATTAGTTTTTGTTTGGGAAACAAGTCCAAAACTTCCATACACAACATACACTACTTCGGATGAATTTATAGATTTACTCAAAAAACTTCAGAATGAAAAGTTTTACTTCATGGCGGATTTTTCAAGAGAAGCCCATAACAGAGTAGACGATTTGAGCTTGTCTTTTTTAAATAAATTGAAATCCAATGGAATAGACATCAACCGATTAATTCTTGTAAAAAATGATTCCTCAAAAATCGGTTTACACAAAATGAAATATGAGAATTTTACATTGAATACATTTTTCTTTCCCCACTTTTTCTTATCAACATATAACCATCTCAAACAATATATTAACCCCGAAAACGAAAGGACAAAAATAGAACCAGATAAAAAATTTCTGTGTTTAAATCGGAGGGTATTTTATCACAAGTATCAAATTATTGAAGAGTTGTTCAAAAGAGGTTTATTGGATGAAACACGGCTAACTTGGGTGGACAATTATACCCCTCTCAAAATGATCGATTTAGATTTGGCACATAAACTAAAATTAAATGGTCTCGAGTTCAAATCCATACAATTAGAAGGTGATGTCATGTACGGTAGTAGACTATCATATCACGACGAATTCTTATTTACAATTAACCCAGAATGGTATTACAAGAGTAAAGTAGATATAATTACTGAAACAATGTTATATGACGAGGCAATACATATCACCGAGAAAACTTACAAATCAATTTATTTAGGATTACCATTTGTTGTATCCGCGACCAAAGGACATCTGAAACATTTACGAGACATGGGGTTCAAAACCTTTAATTCAATCATAAATGAGGATTATGATGGAATGAGTGGTAAAAATAAAATAAAACACGTTGTTGATGCCGCAATCGAGTTATCAAATGTCTATGACAACCCTGAAGTATTAGAAATATGTAAATTTAATAAAGAATTATATTTTAACCCTGAATTTCGTAAGAAAATTTGTAAAGAATTTTTCTTAGACAAATTACATGAAATCAAAGATAAATCACATTCTAGTTCATTAATTTAAATTTATGGAATCATTGAAATACTGGTCTCCCAATGATTTTGAAATTTCATCATTAAGATATAAACTTAATGGTCAAAAAAGAGTAAAAGAGTTTAGAACTCCAACAAGCACTGAAACTAAATCTTGCACCTATACCTACAATGATTTGGGATATAGAGGAGACTCAATGCATAAAAAGGGCTTTCGTATTATGTCAATTGGATGTTCATTGACTGAAGGAGTTGGTATTAATGATGATGAAACATGGCCCAATCAATTCACAAAAATGATTACTGATGGTGTAGATTTAAACTTTGGTTGTGGAGGAAGGAGTAACGATTATATTAGTCGGTGTTTGTTGAGTTATTATGATTTGATTAAACCCAACTTAGTTTTAATAATGTACACTTCTTTGGAAAGACGGGAGGTTTGGGCTAAAATTGATGGGGTAAAACCATTTATGCCTCCTTGTTGGGGCTATTTAAGAGAAACTGATGAAGGAAAAAAAATATGTAATAATTTGATTGATTTACAAAACGGTGATTCTGATTTCATAAACTGGTATAAAAATCATTTGTTAATAAAATTATTCTTGGAATCAAAAAAATGCAATTGGATTTGGAATGGTTCGTTTGGAGTTCATAAAGAGTTCAAGGAATACAATAGATTTGACGGAGATTATATGAGTGATTCATTTATTGACTTAGCATCTGATGAGTCCCATCCAGGCCCAAAACATAATAAAGAATACGTTATTAAATTATTCAATCATTTGAACCAAAACTTTCCGAATTATTTATCGAATGATCACCATTCTATTAACCAAAAATTATTTTAAAAATGAAATCTCTCCAATTTTGGAAACCTGAAACATTCGAAATTTCTTCATACAAATATCACCTTGACGGTAAGAAAAATAAATCCTTTAGTACATCAGGAAGTGATAATACAGGATTGTGTACATATACATATAATGAATTAGGATTTAGGGGAGATTCAATCAATAAATCTGGATTCAAAGTAATGTCGATCGGGTGTTCATTAACCGAAGGAGTCGGTGTAAATGACGATGAAACTTGGCCTTACCAATTTACCCAACTCATACCCGACAGTGTGAATTTAAATTTTGGGTGTGGTGGTAGGAGTAATGATTATATACTCAGATGCTTAGTCACCCACTATGATTTAATTAATCCTGATTTGGTATTAATAATGTATACCTCTCCTCAGAGAAGAGAAATATATACAGATAATGGTGGGATTGAACCATTTATTCCAACATTATCTTGGGGGTATATGGATGAGACTGAAAGAGGAAGAGAAATCCAAAACTGCTTGATAGAATTACAAAATGATAATGAAGATTTTATCAATTGGTATAAAAATCACATAACTACAAAATTATTTTTGGAATCAAAAAATTGTAATTGGTTATGGAATGGATCATTTGGTATACCTAAAAAATACTCGGAATTCAATAGGTTTGATGGTGATTATATGAATGAACCATTTTTGGATTTGAGTGTTGAAGGTTTACATCCTGGTCCAACACATAATAAATCTTATGTGGATAAATTGATGAACCATATACAAGACAATTTCCCGAATTATTTAATCAAATGAATTCAGACTCACTACGATATTGGACTCCCAATCAATTTGAGTCTTCGTCCATGAGATTCAAAATAAACAAAAAAAAGATTCAACTGGGGACTGATAATACTGGATTATGTACTTACACCTATAATGAACTCGGATTCAGGAGTGATTCAATATACAATAAGGGATTCAAAATCATGTCAATAGGTTGTTCAAACACTGAAGGAGTAGGTGTGAATGATAATCAAACTTGGCCTCATCAATTTTCTAAATTGATTTCCAATGGAATAGATTTAAATTTCGGTGCATCGGGTCGAAGTAACGATTATATTTCAAGATGTTTGTTAAGTTATTATGACTTGATAAAACCTGATTTAATTTTGATAATGTACACTTCACCTCAAAGACGCGAGGTATATACAAAAAATTCAGGAGTAAAACCTTTTCTGTATGAAGATTCTTGGGGATTTTTGCGTGAGGCCGAAGAAGGCAAAATGATTCAAAATAATTTACTTCTATTACAAAATGAGAATGAAGATTTTATGAATTGGTATAAGAATCATTTATTAATTAAATTATTTTTAGAATCAAAAAAATGTAATTGGATATGGAATGGTTGGTTTAACATTCCTCCTGAATATTTAGAATTTAATCGATTTGATGGGTTATATGGAAAGTTTGTGGATTACGGTACTGATGGAGGCCATCCTGGCCCCCAACACAATAAAACATATGCAGAAAAACTATTCAAACACATAGAGACAAACTTTCCAAGCTATTTACCAAATGAAAATCAAACTTACACAAGTAATTTGATTTAATGGTTGTAAATAAAAGGATCTCTTTTCTTTAATTCTTCAATTTTCTTTTTCAATTCTTTTTTTCTTTTTCGTTCCTTAATTTTTTTAAGGAACCAATCTATAATTTTTTTCATAGTATTTTGTGTATTATATAGTTATCTAAAACTAGTAAGTCTAAATCAGTGTCCTTGAAAGTTTCTATTGCGTCATAGGGAGTCAATACCATTGTTTTATCTTTAACATTGAAGGATGTATTCAATATAATTGGAAATCCACTTAGTTTTTCAAACTCGATTAATAAGTCGTGAATAACAGTATTTTCATAGACAGTTTGAATTCTTGAGGTTCCGTCCACGTGAACAACAGCCGATAATTTATCAACATATTCTTCTCTAACTTTAACAATCTGATTCATATATGGTACGTCATCAATAGCATGAAAAAACTTATTTTGTTTCGCTTTGACTACCATAGGAGCGAAAGGACGAAACCCCTCTCGTTTCTTAATCAATCTATTAATTCTTGATTTCATATCGGGTACAGTAGGGTCTGCTAAAATAGACCTGTGTCCTAAGGCTCTTGCTCCGAATTCGATTCTGTCTCTATACCATCCAATTACTTTTCCTTCATGAATTTTTGTCACGATGTATTTTATTAATGTATTGTAATCGTGAATTTCAAAAAAATTCAAATTTTTAGTGTGACCCAAATAAAATTCAACATCGTACTTTGGTCCTAAAAAAGGATTCTTAGTAACTCTTTTTGTTATTTTTTTATTTTCTACAAGGTAATGAATACAAGCACCAACACAGGACCCCGCATCTGATGGAGCAACTGGAATCCAAATTTTTTCAAAATCAGAGTTGGATACTATCTTCCCATTCGCAGTACCGTTGTATGCCGAACCACCTCCTAAGCAAAGATTATTACTACCAAGATTTTTCAAACTTTTGATAATATCGAATAAAACTTCTTCGTATCTTAGTTGAACTGCAGCTGCTAAATTTTGATGAATTGTTGTAATTTCTTCGTCAGTTAATCTTGGCGAAATACCTAAATGTACTATTAGTTTTTCGTTGAACATCAATTTTTCTGACTTATCCCAACAAAAAACATTCATATCACAGATTAATTCCCCATCTTTGAATTTTATTAAACTTCTAACTTTTTCAATATACTCTTGAGGGTCTCCGTATGACGCCAAACCCATTAATTTATATTCCCCTTCATTTGGCTTGAACCCCAAATACGAAGTCATTGTAGAATAATAAAGTCCTAATGAATTTGGATATTTCCCTAAATCATGATATTCAATTCCATCATCATCTGCTAAACCAAAAGATAATGTATCAATTTCTCCAACACCATCAATAGACAAACATATCGCCCTTTCAAAATCGGAAGTGAAAAAAGAATAATACTGATGGGACAAATGGTGTTCGGAGTAAAACACTCTCCCCTTAAATGGTTTCAAATGTTTATTTACATCTGAAATATTTTTTAAAATTTTAACTAATGATTTTAAAGAATATTTCGGTGACGTAAAAAAGTTTTTCTTAATGTTACTCAGTACTCTTTTTAGTTTCAGATTGAGGTCTTCATAATAACAAACCATTTCAATATCATCATAGGTAATACTATAATGACTAAAGATGTATTCAATTGTATTAATTGGAAAAGAACTATCGTGTTTAATTCCCGTAAATTTTTCCTCTTCACAAGCAAACACCAACTCCCCGTCTTTGAATAGACAGGCGGATGAATCGTGATAAAAGGATGAAATACCAAGTACGTACATTATATATTATCTTTACCGATTATTTCGAATTTTGGACATGGTACAATAAATTTACCTCCACGTTCTAAAAATTCATGTTCTCTTTCAATAAATTCAGAAATAAAATGCCAAGGCAATACTAACATATAATCTGGGTTCATTTTTCTAACGTCATCTTCAGATAATATTGGAATGTTTGTACCTATTGTCTTATACCCATATTTGTAAGGACTTCGTTCAGCGATTACATCAATTAAAGTGTTGTCTATACCAAAATATTGCAACAAGGTGTTTCCTTTACTCGAAGCTCCGTAACCACAAATTTTCTTCCCTTTTGCCTTTTCTTCCCTTAAAAAATCTAGTGTTTGTTTTTTCAAATCTTGTACTCTTTGATAAAAATCCGACCATGTTTCTTCTGAGTCCAAATTTTGAGTTTTTTCCCAATTCAATATTGATTCAACTCTAACATTACAAACATCTCGATATGGTCTAGTCGCAAATTTAGTTTCATCAGAATTTTCTTTCTTAATATAAATTCTAAAACTTCCTCCATTCACATCATTAAGTTGACAATCCACAATTTTTAATCCCGCCTCAACCATTAGTTTATTTAGTGAAGAAAGAGACCAATAATAAACATGTTCGTGAGTTATATTGTCAAACGCCAACTGTTTAATCATCAATGGAGTGTAGCTCATTTGTATAACAAATAACCCATCATCATCAAGAACTTCATTGACATCATTCAGAAAATCAATCGGTTCATCCAAATCATAAAACATTGCAATACAGGTAATTACCTTAGCCCTTTTTTCCGCAAACTGAGATCTCTTATAAGATTCCAAAGTAAAATAATCTTGAATTATCTCATCAGCAACCTGTCTTGATTCAACTGTAAATGTATCATCTGTCGGGTCGATTCCCAATTTTTTAATATGACTAGGTACGTATTTGAAAAGAGTTCCGTCATTACACGCGATATCCAACCATAAATCATTCTCTTCTAATTTTTGTACTTTCAAAATGTTTTCAACAATACCCATCAATTCATTTCTCATGGTTGTGTTGGTTCCACTTCTATACCAATATTTCCCGAACATTGAATGGATTGGAGTACATTTTTCCAATCTTGCAGCTCCATACCGTTCATCAATCATTAGTGTTAAATCGTGTTTTCCAGCTCTTCCTTCTTCATCTTGTTTGATGAAATCGGATACATATAAGTCACCGAAGCTAAATAATTTTTTCATATTAAATTTCTATCTCTTTTAAATCCTTCATTTTGCCCCCAATCCATGAATTTATCAAAAATTGAAGCATTAGTAATCTCTTCAGGTTTTAAGCCTCTCACGTTTGGTCTTACTAATTTTAAATCAAAATTTGGTAATTGAACAACATAATAGTCCAACTTCAATATTTCTTTTGCAAATTCAGTATGAATATTACCTGGCATTGTAGTTGGAAGACTATCAATTACATTAAATAATGTTTTGAAATGCCCCATAAAAAAATATTCTACTAAATAATATTCTTCTTTTGATGGCTTGCCAGTAATATATATTGGAGTTAACCCGTAGATTACATCTTCTTTTACGAATGTCGAATAGAAATCAGGAGTATAGTTGTAGAACGAATAATTGTCAGGTCTTGTTAAGATTAACATTTCATAATCAACTCCACTTTCTTTAATCATATCCAATGAACTCTTCATCAAAAATAAATGTTTGTCGTTGTGAAAGGCCCTATCTCCCGAAAAATCAAAATCATTGACATCATACATTTTGATTTTTGCATTGGGTATATGTTCAAGAATCATGTCTTCGGTAATATCTTCTTCGATATGCATGTTTAAAACTTTGCTCGATTGGACTGATTTTTTCCAAGTCGAAAAATATACATCACAATCCAAGTCATTCAAAAATTTCCAAGACTTGACCGCAATGTCAAATTGTCTACACATTCCTGAAACTAATACCGCAGTCTTCATAATTTTAATATAATTAAATTATACAAATTTTCAATTAAGTTTTAATCTTTTTTTAATTGCTGTTGTGGAAACATCTTCAGTATATGGAAGGTAAATAAGAACGATCTCATTATCATCCAACCATTTTTGTGTAAAATTCATTTGTTTGTAATAATCTTTTTTAGCCCAATCACTTCCAATGACAATAAATTTTGGATTCACAGAAAGTATTGTAGGTTTTGAATCTTCACCTTCACTATTCGGAATCACCTCATCAACATATTTACAACTTACTAATACTTTTTTCCTATCTTCATAACTAATGATGGGATATTCTCCTTTATATCTGTGTATAAATTCATCCGTGTTTAAAGATACTACCACATAGTCTCCAACCTCTTTGCATTGACGCAAGAAGTTTACATGTCCACTATGGAATAAATCAAAAGTACCACCAGTATAAACTTTGCGATTACTCAAACACATCTTAAAACATCATTCAATATCAACCACACACGTTCAACAGCTTTATTTGCTGTGTCCTGTACTTCATTATGGTTTACACCCGACTTCCCAACAATATTTGTAACCACGGACATAGAAAATATTTTCATCCCTAATTGTTTCCCAACAATGACTTCAGGTATGGTTGACATTCCAACAGCATCAGACCCTATTAATTTCAAGAATCTACATTCAGCGGGTGTTTCGTATGTTGGCCCCGATAATGCGGTAAGAACCCCTTGTTTGACTCTGAAATTATTCTTATCACCAGTGAGTAATCCTACATCTATCAAATCTTTATCATAAACAGATGACATATCAATAAATCTTTCACCTTCGAGTTTTCCAATCAATGGGTTGGTTCCCATCAAATTTATGTGGTCATTGATTAACATAATGTCTCCGACTTCGAAAGATTCATTTATACCTCCGACCGCATTTGTGGTAATCAAAGTTTTTACCCCCAAAGATTTCATAACTCTTATGGGATATGTAATTTCCTGCATCGTATGACCCTCATAATAATGATTCCTACCCTGCATCAAAACTAAATTGATTTCACCTATTTGACCGAATACTAAATTACCACTATGTCCTTCAATACCTGTATTCAAAAAATGAGGAATTTCTCGATAATTTATTATGATTGGGTCACTTACTTTTTCTACAATTTCACCTAAACCAGACCCCAATATAATTCCAACAGTTGGATGTAAACCAACTCTATTATCAAGGAATTCTATGGAATCTCTCAGTTTTTTCATTTTGTGTATAATTGGGGATATTCAACAATAACATGAATTCCTCCTTCATTGTAAGCTTCTTTGTACTTATCTTCAATTAATTCATGAGATAATAGATTATGAAATGTAATATTTTTACAAAGTGACTGATACTCAGTGAAATAATCCCCTTTGTGTTGATGTCCTGGGTCTATCGGATAATCCGACCCTTTACCTAATCTGACAATTATATTGGGATTGAATTGATTATTGCTCATCAATTTTATTTTGTCCAAATGATTCAATAATTGATTTGTAGCACAAATCAAAAAATCCCATCTGGGGTAAAAAGTAATCACGAAATGTCCAGTCATCGCCATTCCCAAAGACATACCCATTTGTGAATCCTCCATTACTGGTAATTCAATAATTTTATTTTTTGGAACATTTCCCAACGTTGTACTCATTGGGTTTCCTGGATAAAGAGTTTGTTGTCCAATAAAAATTGTATCGGATTGTTCGGCTAAAAAAGTCATTGCATTTGTCAATGCATCCTTATAACTTGTATCTTGATTCATATTAAACTATTGTAGAAATTAAAGTCTGTTTTGTCATTTTTGATGTCTTCGAAAATTTGAATATTTTTATCGAAACGATTTTTATTATTCTTGAAAAAACTTATTATATCTTGTTTTTTGGTGTTCAATCTTAAGATTTCATTGATAATCATTTCAAATCTTTTTTTTGCATTTGGTTCATTGTCATAACTATGATCGACAATATCATCGAAAAAATCAAAATTATACCTATCCTTCATTTTTTTAATATGATTTGCACTTGCCATTATGATTGGAATTTGAGAAAAATATAAAGGTATAAAAGATTTTTCACTCAGGATTATAATATCATTTTTTTCAAAATTGGTTTCAGTAACTATGTTAATGTATGAATTTTTGTATGGATTGTTTGAATAAGAGGCAACTGTGTCGAATGTATGAGGAGGATAATCAACTTGATAATTTTTTTCGTAAATGCTATTATGTATTTGAACATCAAGAAGTTTGATAATTTCTTTTTCATATATCAAAACCTCACTTTCAGTAAAGAATTGACTCAAATATGGTTTGAAATTTGAAAGACTGCCCGAATTGATGAAAAGTTCTCTCATTTCATATCCCCTTATCCAACTCCAATCTGTATCGTCAACTATGTTATGGTACATCAAATAAACTAATAGAGCGAACCGATGTATTTTCACCTTTCGATTATATGACATGAATAAAAAATTTCTCTCTTTTTTGTAATTGTAAGGAAATCTGGTCAATTCATTAGCAATTGCGAACTTTCCATTATTAGTTGTATGAGTAATCAAATCAACATCAAACTTTGTTTTTACATCATGATTGATTTCATTACAATTAATTACTACAAATTTTTTGGTAGGAATACCCATTTTTTTCAATAGGGCATCGAGACTATTGATTAAATTATCATCATCAGATTCAGCATCGTTCTTAACTATCACATAAAAATTCGGATTGAATTTTAATAAGTCAATTACCTTTTCACTGAAGGGTAAATCTTGTTTTGAAACAATTTCTGCCGCTAAATAATATCGATATTCATAAAAATAATAATACTTTTGATTATCGTTAGGAATTTCATTGATGTTGAAAACTTTGAATTTGAACCCTTCAGGATTACGCATTCCTACATAACAATCAAAATAATTGATTACATCCTGTTTGAATACATCGACCTCATCATAAACTAAATTCAAAAAATTACCCATTTTCCAGTTCCGTAGTGCGGCCACTCTTTTTTATATTTATACCAAATAACATCTTCAGGAATTTCGGTTTTCTTAGCCCATGTTTCAATAGTTGGTGTATTAGTTGAAACTTCATTATCTTCCACAACAAATCTAATAGGTAAATCGAAATTTTTAGCGTACTTATAATTTTCCATGAAAGTACCAGTTTCGAATGTCATGTCTCCAACGAAACACCACACCATTTCATCAATACCTTTTCGTTTGTTTGCCATCGCAACACCAACCGCTATTGGTATTATACCACCAACAATTGCCGAACTATAAAACTTCTCGTCTTTATTGACGATTGTAATCGACCTACCTTCCAATATTTCTTTTTCCAACCATTCAGGAGATATTCCTTTCAGTAAAGCATGATAATGTGACCTCCACGTTGAAAATACCCAGTCTTTCCTTGAAATTCTTTTGAATATTTCAACAAGATGTTTTTCATTACCTCCACTCAAATGAACAGGGCCTCGTATTTTACCTGACTCCCAATGTTCAACTATTTTATTTTCAAAATGAATAAGTTCCTCTTCATTCCAGTTGTGTTCTCTAACTATTGGATATTGCTCTAAATTTTTTGTCATAACTTATTTATTAAAAGATACAATTGAGTACCTCGAATTTTTGGCAAATTCCTCAACTGAAGAAACAAAATGAGGAGACCTGAAGACTTTATTGTTCAATAATGTCACTCGATTAAATTTGGGTAAAATTTGTTTGTTAAATTCGTAATCATTATCGTCTGTAATGTTGAGAATACCTCCCCAATCCCAAATCCATTCTTCATTAACATAATATATTAAATTGATATTACCAGCATAATCATCAACATGAGTTCTAAAGTAGTCCCCTTTATCTGATTTGTGACATCTTATGTCAAATTCGGTTAAATCAAAGGGAGAAACTTTTTTGAGGAAGGGAACAAAAAATTCATTATAGATATTTTTTAATCCCTCGTTTTTTTCCAAAATGAATGACCTACTAAATCTTGTTGAATAAACTTCGTCGTTCTTTGGTAAATAGGGTGATTTCGTTTTGAACACATGTTCATAATGATTTTCTCTCACCTGATGTATTTTTTCCCAAGAATTTTCTGAAGTGAACAAATCTTGTATATTTTTTGCAACATCGATTGGTAAAAAGTTGTCAATTATCGAATACCCGATTTCACCTAATTCGTATCTAACCTTATCTAACATATGAATAATTTATTCCCAACTAATACCCCAATCTTTGAACTCCGCAGCCAAACAATCAGTTTTATAATCTTTTCTGCCACCTACAATTTCTTGTATTCTATTTTTTGCTGTGTTACGAACTCCATTCAATCCATGAGTCAGTTCCAAATTATTTCCTTCTTTAATTCCTTTTCTGTAATTGGATTCATTGTGCCATATATGTAAATTAGTCTGAGCTAAAACTACAATCGATCTTAAAGTCTTTGCGTCAATCACCACATTTTCTTCTTTAAGAATCAAATCAATATCATGTTCAATGTCTCTAATTTCTTGTGCGTATTCCTCTTTATGTTCGGGAATAAAAACTTCTTTCAACTGAGAAATACTTAATCTGTCAATCAGTTCCGCTAATGTTGGTAGGTACTTTCTTTTTTCCATTTTATCTATTTAAAAATTTTCTTCCTTTATTAATTCTATCTCTCCAATATTCCAATAAATCATCCATTGTTTGATTGAAGTTTATTGTTGGCTCCCACCCTGTCATCTCTCTAAATTTTGTTGTATCAGGTATTTGTAAATCTGCGTCAATAGGTCTAAGACGACTTTTATCAACAACAATATCTATGTCTTTCACTGTAGATTTAGAAATAAGATAATTCAAAGTATCTCCCACTTTACATGTATGAGTACCACCAATATTATAATACGCACCAGGTGATGGATTGATGTTCAATAACATCCAATATGCTCTCACTGCGTCTCTAACATCGGCATAAGTTCGAAGGGAGTCTAAATTACCCACAAATATTTGCGGTTGTTGTAACCCGTGTTCAATCATCGCAATTTGTTTTGCGAAAGTTGATTCGTGAAAAACATCACCTCTCCTTGGACCTGTATGTGTAAACATTCTAGTCGTCATTACCATCATTTTGTATGCTTCTCCGTAATACCTTCCTATTAAATCAGTTCCAACTTTTGAAATTGCATATGGTGATGCTGGATGTAAGGAACATTCCTCATTGATGGGTAATTTTTCTTTTGGAACTCTACCGAATATTTCACTTGAGGCACACACATGGATGTACGCGTCTTTATGTGGGGATTTTCTGATGGCTTCTAATAAATTTGCGGTTCCAATTATGTTCGTCTGCAAAGTTTCAATCGGGGAATCAAAACTTGTTTGCGGGTATGATTGAGCCCCAAGGTGAAAAACATAATCAGGTTTGGAAATTTCTATTGCATTAACAATTGAACTGTAATCATTTAAATCTCCATAAATCAGTTTTATCCTGTCCGTAGTGTTAATCACCTCAGTTAAATGTTCAATGTTGTCCATTGATTCGTTCCATCTACAGAATCCATATATTTTCAGGTTAGTTTTTTCTAACAAAAAATCCAACATGTGGGACCCAACCATCCCTAAAACACCAGTAATTAATACGTTCATTTAAATTTTAATTTATACCAATCAATCGTCTCTTTTATTCCTTCTTTGAAAGTGTGTGTTGGTTCAAATCCCAATTCATTTTTTATCCTATCAATACTTACTGCTCGGAAAGGTATTGTTGTCGGTTTTGAATCATCCCAAACAATTTTAGGTGTTTCATCTGTGACTTCCAAAATAGTATTCAATATTTCTCCAATAGAGATTCCACCTCCGTAACCTAAATTATATGGTCTCATTGATTCTCCTTTTTCAAGAATCAAAAGACCTCCTTTAACAACATCTTTTACATATAAAAAATCTCTTACAACATCGGGAGTACCCCACACTACGAACGGGTTTTCACCACTTAATAATCGTTTAATTAGTGCTGGAACAACATGACAAGTTTTCAAATCGAAATTGTCATAAGGTCCGAATATTGCAGTACCTCTTGCGATACAGATCTCCATATCACCCAACCGTGATACGTGCTCCATAAGTTTTTCTCTATATCTTCTCATCCACCCATACCCATAATAAGATTTATAAGGTTCATCAATCCAAAACTCATCTTCGGTCAATGGTCTTCTTATGTCGGGATAGCCAGTGGAACTATTCAAATCTAAGAATCTTTTTACTTTTGATTTGTAAGATGCTTCTAACACATTTCCAATTATTTGTATTTGTTTCAGAGAAATTTGTACGTCTGTTGGAACTGTCGATGGATGTGCTATTTGCCCTGCGCAATGAATTACGTAATCTGACCCTTCAACAAGTTTGAAACAATCTTCCAGTTTTGTTAAGTCTAAATTTTCATGAACGAAAATATCATCATGATTATACTGTAATGGAGATTTGTGAGTATGTGTTACAACTTTTGCTCCTTGATTTACAAGTTCAATCAAATAATGAGTACCAATGAATCCTGACCCACCTGTGACTACAACTTTTTTATTTTTAAAAAAATCTTTCATATCAATTTATTTGTTTCGATATATCTTTTGTATGAAATTTCACGTTTTCCTATTCCTATTGCGTCATCCAAAAATAAATCACATGGGTCATTGTGAATATAATTTGACAATGAACTACCATATAATAATTCATTTTTCACAAAAATTAAGTTTCCTGTCATACAAACTAACGAATAATCCTTAGTTTTAGCTAAATCAACAGTCGACTTGAAACTACTACTGAAAGTTTTACCATCATAGACATGTTCAGTCTGACAATCGAAAAAGGGATTTATTTCTATAACAACAACATTAGGAGTATAATCATTAAGACTATTCCATATATGATAGTCATTTCCGTCAATATCAATACTAAGTATGTCAAAATTTAATTCCAAATCAGTTTTTTTCAAAACATTATCCAATCGACTATCTCCAAGTGGAGTTATTTCTTCGTGAATAATTATACCCCCCTCTAACTGTGGTAAATGAAAAGGATTTTTATCAATATAAACTCCATACCATCCGTAGTTTTGAACTAAATTATATGTATTGGAGAAAATAAGATGATTCATTCCTACCTCACAACACTGTTTGTTATTCAACTTTAACTCATCGATTAAAAATTGCAAAACTCCATCTTCTCCATACTGAGAATATATTGAATATGAATTGTCAATTATTTTCAATGATTTACAAAAGGGTTGTAACGCTTATCTAAAATGTTTTTATTATTAAGGAACCAATCTGTAGTTTTTTGAATACCATCTTCCAAAGAAATTTGATTTTTGAAACCATATTTCTTCATTTTATTCATACTCATCAATCTTTTTTTATCACCACTTGGTATATCTGTGTGCCACTTTACATCAATTTTTCTACCAGAGTGTTTAATGACTAATTCAACTAATTCCTTTATTGAATTTCCCTCTCCTGAACCCAAATTGACTGGTTCGGTAATTTTATTTTCAACCGCGAATATCATACCATTAGCGACATCTTCAGCGTGAATGAAATCACGGATTTGAGACCCGTCTCCAAAAACGTCTAAAACTTCGTTCTCTTGAACTTTGCGTATCAAAGAAGGCACAACCATTGCATTCGCTGGATTAAAGTTGTCATAGGGTCCGTAAACGTTTGCAGGCCTTACTATCGACACTCGGTTCCAACCATATTGTTTGGAGTAGGTTTCAGTCTGTAATTCCCCGATTCTTTTTGCCCATCCAGCATACATGTCGTTCGGTGATGGAAATGTACCCCACACACTTTCTTCATAAAAAATTTCAGAAGGAGCATAAACTCCAACTGAACTTGTAAACATATACCATTTGACATCAGACTCAAATGCCGCCTGAGTCATATTGGTATTGAACTGTAACATTGGGACCATAAAATCAACAGGTTGGTTCATACACATTACTGGAGAACCTTTCACGCCTGCTAAATGAAAAATATAGTCTTTGCCCTTACAAATTTCCAAACAGTTATTGAAATGTCTTAAATCAGTTTTAACAAACTCTACATTATCAGGTAAATCTATCGGGTCGGTTAAATCTGCAATAGTAACCTGAGCACCCTTATCCAACAACTTTTTAACAAGTTGTCTCCCAATCATTCCTGACCCACCTGTGACCAAAACTTTCTGTCCTTTAAACATTATTAAGTCTTTTAGTTAGATTTATAATTTGCTCATCAGTCAAATCAATGTGATTCCCAATGTAGAGAGAATTATTGTGAACATAATTAACAATATCCAATTCTCCTTTTACTTTAAAAGGAAAGTTGTCTAAGTAAGGTTGGATTGCTTGATTACCTCCACCAGCGGTTCCTAACCTATATTCAACTCCATGTAAGTCTAAAATGTCACAAACACTGTCAAAATCATCATTGATATGGAATCTATCTTTATAGAGAGGACGAATTATGAGAGGTAAAGCAAAACTACTATTACCTTCAACTTCAAACTCAGTGAAATATTTTTTACTGTCTAAATTTCGTAACCAAATAGACAAATTATGTTTTCGTTTTTCGACATAACTGTCGATTCTTTTCATTTGTTCGATTCCTAAAACAGCATTCAATTCTGTACTCCTCATGTTGAATCCTGCAACAGCAAAGGTAAACAATGGATTTAATTCAGGATAATTTGTTTTGTAGTGATTTTGAGTTTTTTCCGACACTTCTCTTGTCATACCATGCGATCGGAACAATTTTGACAACTCATCGATTTTTTCATTGTTAGTACAAATCATCCCACCTTCAATAGTGGTAATGTGATGCCCAAAGTAAAATGAGAAAATTGAAATGTCCCCAAAAGTTCCTACTTTTTCACCATTGTAAACCGCACCATGTGCTTCACAACAATCTTCAATTAAAAGTATGTCATGTTCTTTAGCAATTTTTATAATTTCTTCATTAATTCCATTAAATCCCAAACAATGAACTAAAACAATAGCTTTAGTCTTGTTGGTTATAGCTTTTTTGATATTCTCTGATGTTATTGCCAAATTATCCAAAGATATATCAACAAATACGGGAGTCATCCCTAACTGAACGACGGAAGAAATGTCTGAAACCCATCCCAATGGAGGTACAATTACTTCCCCTATACCCTTGAGTTCCTTGACAATTGCAATAGAAAGAAAATTTCCAGAGTTTCCTGAATTTAACATTGTACTATGTTTCACTCCTAACCAATTACTCCAAATTTTTTCAAATTCTTGTACTTTGGTCCCATTTGTCAATCTTTGATTTGATAAAATAAAGTTTGATAGAATCTCCCTATCCTCTCGACTCACGTTGTCATTGATAAGAGGCCAATTATAAGTTTTTCCCATAATAATAAAAATAAAATTTATTCGACTGAAGTCAAAGACTTATCCAATATTAATTTCAAAAGATGTATGGGTATGTTTATCGGATTGTGTAGACCGATTGGGGTTGGATAGAAAATATCTTCAACACTAAACTGCATTGCTGTCAGTATATCAGGTAGTTCATTTTCATTCATATATTTAACAAAAAAAATATCTTCCCAAATATCTTTTTCTGTTTCATGTTTTTTTAAATATTCGATTATTTTTGATTTTTTTCTAATCGATAAACCTCCGTTCCCTACAAACTTACCCTCTTTAGGTTTTGACCAAGGTGCTCCAATAAAATCATATTTCAAAAAATTTTCAGGAATTTCTCTCAACAACAACGAATCAATTTGAAAATTAAGTATTGTGTCCCCTTCAACTAACTCCCAAAAATCTAAACTTTTTAATAATTCAGTATGAGATATTTTGTCAATATCTTCTATATCCAATTCAGTCAAGATTACATTTTCCCAATCATTGACAATTTTACTAATAAAATTTTTATTACTTTTACTATGAAAAATTTGTAACCCCCACTTTATCTCAGAATTATTTTTATTTAAAAAATAAATGTGATTTTTCAAAATTTGTTCAAAATTAATCACAGTTCTATTCTCAATTATTATTGAATTGAAATCGGAATTTTTTTTTAATAAAGGTTTGAACTCCTTTGTTTTTTCACAAAATTTATTCAAGTAGTCGTTTAGTATGGAGTGTTGAAGGGTCATTTTTTTTCAAATCAACTTTTTTTCAATTATGTGTTTGTAAAATAGTTCGAACTGAACAAGGTGTCCTTTTTCCCCCATATGTGTATCAACAACTTGCCAATTGGTTTCTTCCCCAACTGTTACTCCTCCATATTCGTAAAAAACATCAAATATCGTCCTTTTCATACTTGTTCGATGTATTTGTATATGTTTTTCATAAGGGATTGCAAATGGTATATTATTTATTAGGTCACCCAAAATATACTTTCTGTCAATTAATCGTTCCGTTGGTAAATCATTTATTATGTCTACGTCTGCCGACCAAAAAAAAACTTCAAACCCTTTTGATTTTGAATATTCGAATATTAAATTTTCATTTTCATAAATTTCTTCGATACAAGGAGGAAGAAGTTTATGTAAAGCAATATCGTTTCTAGTGTCTTCTGAAATTACAGTTCCATCATGAGGATTACCTCCTAATCTCACCCATTTATAATTTCGGTCATCATCTGACCAAGTAACCCAACGAAACCTACTTGGATAGGTCCAATTTATAATCACTATATCATCTTTTTTAAATTCATGAGAGTGTCTACAAATTGTTTGGAAAATTTCTGAATTTGACATACCTGCAATCGCATGATTTGCCATTTCCATGCCTAACTTTTCTGAAAGTAATTCTCCCCAACATGGAGGAAAATCCCCTCCTCTATATTTTTTCCATTCTTTAAATGGTGGGAATGTCAAATCAAGTTTATGACCTTCGGTAAAACTATCTCCGAATAAATGTAACTTTTTCATTTTTTATATTTGGTGTTGAATTTTCTTAAAAATTTCTTCAGCAATTAATTTATATCCTAAAATATTCGGATGATAATCCCCCCAAAAAAGATTTTCCTCATTTTTCCAAACACTTCTACTTTCATATTCCCAAACCGAAACATCGTTAATAATTTCATATTCTCTTAAAATATCCACCATAGTACCATTCGGATTTATAAAATAGTCAGGAAGTGTTGTTACATCAAAATCATTTTCATCTTTAAACGTAGGATAAAAACTATTAAAATAAAATCGTTTATGTAATTTTAGTAGTTTCTCTAATTTTTCGAAAATTTCGACGGGGTTATTCTCAGGTTTTTTTACTCTGTATCTATGGGGATATGAAAACATAATAATGAAAACATCTTCATCTTCAACCATTTTATCATCAAACAATATTTTTACTTCATTGTAAATGTCATGATTACCTGCCCCACAATACCCATTGTTCACAAATGGACAATTCAATTTTTCAGCAACATATCTCGGCCAAGAATTAAACTTTCTTAGATTGACAATGAAATTTTTTCCTTGGGTTGGATGTGGATTTTCCTTATATTTGATATCTGACTCAACTCCATGTCCAGCCGTCCAACTATCTCCGAACGCCAACAATCTCATAATTTTTCATTTATGAATTTGACTATGTTTTCATGAAGATACTCTTCGTAAATAATTTTTTGCGCATCGGACCCATAATGAAAATTTGTTTCACTTATTGGTTTCAAATTTATTTTTTTCGCAAATGACTCAACAGACCCATCTATAATATCCATAGAGTCTAATATTTTCTCATATCCAACTTCTTTCGCAAGTTCCTTGATGTCAACGGCC
>Ga0315902_10002435_pt1 | contig 28960 bp, 44 predicted proteins | sample LakEriMetagenome_9_FD_203523 | JGI IMG/M metagenome (GOLD analysis project Ga0315902, IMG submission 203523) | Freshwater fungal communities from buoy surface, Lake Erie, Ohio, United States - Buoy 12 MA117 | ecosystem: Environmental > Aquatic > Freshwater > Lake > Lake biofilm | place: USA...
TTTTTGTATGACAAATCTGCCTTGACATCACGCTCACGGCACCAAATTTTAAGCCATTGCGTCAGCTTGGTGGTGGTCAATTTTGGAATGCTTTTGAGCTTTTCAATCATGTCCTCCTTCTTCATCGTTAGGTAATAATCGGTATTTTTTTCATTGACATAGAACTGCGCCAGGTTGACCGCATTGGTCACAAGTTTGCCCTCATTGGTGGTGACCCGTGCCGTCTTGAGGCAGTCCGGAGCGAAATCAAAGAAGTTCATCGCAAGCTGATCATCCATGTAATTGACAAAATCGGGGTGCGTTTCCTTTATCAAAGTACGATTCGCGCTATTGGCCGTTAAATGGCTCAAATTTCGCCTATCTGATGCCAGCCATGTCTTGGCACAATAGATCATGTAATTGTCAAATTTGGCCCATTCCTGCTCGTCCCAGCCGCTAAAGAACGCACGACCGAACTCGTCAATCGGTTTATGCCGTGCATTGAAGTGCTTAACGACCGGAAACTCAAACTTGCGATCAATGGTTGACTCGTCAGAATTTCCTACTGCGAAGTTGGATGTAATAAATATCTTGGGTGACTTCTCGTATGGGATGATGACTTGCTTTTGGTTCTTCTTGTTGACCTGAAGAGACTCGGTAATTACGCTGTAAAGTTTCGTAAAATGGAAACTTTTTTCCACATCATCAATGAAAATGATGTCAGTGTCGAACTCAATGTTCTGCCAAAGGAATGAGTCGTGAAAGTTGAATGACTTGCCATCCATCCGGCATGCCTTGCGAAATTTCTCAATCATCTTGAACACAAGTCCCTTGCCTGACCGGCCCTGGCTCTCCCCCTCATCCTCCGGGTCAATGTCCTCCATCAAGATTACTGCCTTGGTAATCAGATCATCCTTGTGTCGATTCATCGCGTATCCCAAGATCGCCTCAAGCTTCTGAACATTTTCCCCGCCGAGGATGCTGATGAACTTGGCCGAATCGCAATCTTTGTGCTCTGCGTGTTGGTAATCCCGGTCAATGATGCTATCCTCCCAGATATAACCTTGCATCTCCTTGTATAGCACGTACTCAATCCGATCAGCCCATACCTTCACTGCCCGATTGCGGAAGAAAAGCCATGTGCAATCAGCTGTGTCCTGAATGAAATTATCGTCAAGTTCATCCATCATGGCCATGAAGCCACCGTTCTCGGAGAAGATAGTGCCGACCCGCTCATGAAAATAGTCACGCACTTCAGCCTCTAATTCATTGAGAAATTGCCTGACGATATCCTTGGGCTCTCTGATGCTGACCACATTGTTGATCACCTGAACCATCTGACCGTTGTATGTCCGGTATCCAAGCTCCTTAAAATACCAGTTCAGTTCAGTGTACTTGACCTGAATCTTGTTGCCTACCTTGACCCAAAACTGACCCTCGTTGACAATATTGCGCCCGTATCCGTCCTCCGCAAGTTTAGCCTGAGCACGCATGAAATTTCCGTCATGATAGTAGGTCTTGTAAATGTCGAACGGCCCGTATGGCTTGCCTTGCTCAAACTCTGAATTATGTGTGAATAGGTAGAGACAGTTCTTCAGCGTGTACTTTTCTGCCGTATCCTTCCAGATGCTTCCTGAATGCGCCTGCGATGTGCTTGGTGACTTAATTACAAGACGGTCATCATGCTCACGCACGACCTTCCAGCCACGTTCCACGATCTCATCACGGATATACCGCCAGTCATGTTGCTCATTGAAGACCTTGTAAGGAGCATCATCACGCTGCTTGTCAAACTTGGGTGCAGGATCAATCTCCACTTCATTGAACGATCGGCAGATGGCGATGATAAAATTTCGCTCATCACTTGTCAGCGTGGGCATCGTCATCGGATTGCCTTGCTGGAAGAAGTAGCCTGGCGATGGCGCAGTCTTTACATATCTTTTATTTGACTCATCAAGCCGCTCTATTTTTGCCGCCGTTCCTTTCCCGCTGTGGCATTTAGCCAGTGCGCCATCCCCGCCTACTGTTTCTCCATAATAATAAATGTGCGCCCCTTTGGATGGTGTACGAGATATGACAAGCTTTGCGTAAAGGTCAGGATCGGCAAGTTCCAAGGTGTTCAACACCTTGCGTGTAATGCCGGGCTGCACCTTTTCATCTATGTCTATCACCTCCATGTTGCGCCGAAGCATGATGCCGATATGCACATCATCACGTTCAAAAAAGTAGCTGACATTGTGTGAATTGATTGGGTTTTGTATCAGTTTATGCACATTTGGTATCTCCTTTGTCGGGCTTTTGTCCGGCTTGAGTGGGATGACCTGAATGCCATTTGTAATAAGTTCCTGCGCTGCGAGAAAGCAAGCCTTATCAATGATTTCACCTTCTTGTATGTATTCGTAGATGTTCATTTGAAACTTTTTGACTTAATAATTACACATTCGCCGTCAATAAATCCCATAGCACCCTGCCAGATATCCATGATGTATATGCATGTTTCTTTACATGGCTCTTTTTGAGTCTGAACTTTTATATTTGAGCCATTTACTTCAATAGACCACAATCTTGGGAATTTGTAGTATTTGTAATAGGAGTCGCAAAAAATACGAATTTTGTGAAAATCAAGCTCTGCAGAAGCACTATTTTCAGCGCTGGATACCATCATTGGGTACTTAAAATTGTTAGCGTTCAAAGGTGCCTCAAATGTCATCACATGACCGGTCTTTAAGAATAAATCATACTTATTCATACAAAATAATTAAGCCCTAAACGACCGGGGGGATACAGCGTCAAAGACGCTCCCGGCCATTTAGGGCCATTAAATAGTTTCATCAAGCGGTATCCCTACGCTTGGTTCCCACAAATATACTACCCCTTCCCCATTTTCTTCACGTCCTCCAAAAGTTTCCGCTGTGCCTCTCTGATCAGCCTGAACGCTCCGGCCATTGTCTTGATGCGGTCATCGGTCAGTTCATCATAAAGTACACCATCCATCTCGCTGATGGTCACGACCACCGAGAGTTGATTCTCGATAATGTCGAGCAGATATGCACCGTCTTCGGTCGTTTCATCCGCATCTTTCAGTTCTATGCCCATCATAAGACCTCCCCTTTATGGATCCGGTAATTACGCACATGGAACGCTTCCCCATCGACATCGACAATGGCAAAGCCGTGGTTCCACTTGTTGATCGGAAGATACGCCGGGTGAAGCTCGCAAAGGCACCCGACCGAATAGGTGGTGGTAATCTCTCCGTTCATATTCGATTCTGTGTGCTCGCTGGTCTGGTGGTTGTGTCCTTGCATTGCAGACACTTTTCCCCGGAGGAACAAGCCACGCGCAATGTTGACCGGTGAGAATATCGACCCACCGAACTCATGCCCATGCACAAGGTTTAGCGCACCGAGCTTCAAGATGCGCTTGTCACCTACGACCTCAATGCCGTCAGCTCTTGCCTTGATGATATTGCGGAAGTCGAACTCATCGACCCCGATGATCTCATGTGCCTTCTGAATCAAGAAGTGGTCATACCTCTCGCAATGGTTGCCCATTTTGTAAATAATGAAGGCTTTGGGGAACAATGCCCGGAGTGCCATCATGAAGTCCTTGAACGATGCCAGCTCATGCGCCACGCTTCGGGCTTTCGGGTCTTTGACAAATCGACTCAACCCGTGGAAGTCAAGCGTATCACCATTCAGCACGATCGTGTCGATGTCTTCACCCTTCGTGAAGTCGAATGTAGCCTCCAGTGCGCTTAATGAATGGTACGGAAGGTGAATGTCCGATAACACCAGCACCCGCTTGCCAGGCACCTTGTACGGCTCGTATGATGTCTCTGAACTCTCCGGTAAGTTGTACGGATTGCGTGGCCGGTGGGTCTGTTGTATCTCTGCAGGAGCAGTCCTGCGATATCTCCCGCTGTCTCCCTTGCCTGCTTTCCCTTCAATGCCACGGAGCACCTTGCGTGCATCCTCCAAATTTGTGTAGATCAGCTTGTTTTCGGCATAAATTATCCTCGCAAGCTTCAATGTGGGCATCTCCCATCCATACTTATCCCGCGCCTCTCTTGCAATATCTCCTTTGTTCATTCTTCTTGTGGTTACCCAAAGGTACTACCACCGCGCGGGTGTGTCCCTTATGTCCACATGCACGAAGCCAGGGTAAAGACCGATTCCACCAAACCAAAGCTTTTTTTGCGCAATCAATTTCTCGATTACGCCCTTGAGTTTCCTCGGTGACATCGACTTGACGGTGATATCTGCCGCACTGGCCGTCAGGTGCTGGCTATTCGGCTTGCCTCCGATCTTGGTGTTGTAAGCCCGGTGACGATACGCTGAATTGATGCTTATCGGCTGCTTGATATAATCGCGCAGGATCTGCAAGTTCTTGGCAAGTTCAATCACATTATCGTGGTATATCGGCGGCACTTGTGTGCCATCATTGCAGGAAAATTCATGCAAATCGAAGTTCTCTGTCAGTTTCATAGTTCTCTGATTAATCCGTTCAAATAAAGTTGTTTCACGCTTGATACCACATACGCACCAAAGCCATTCATCTTGAGTTGCTGGATGCGATGTAATTGCATCGCAGAAGCTTTGCCGGTCTCGCTCTTGACCTCGACAAACATCGTCATGCCGTGACGCATGCACAAGAGGTCAGGCATGCCGTTAAGGTTGGTCTGGATGAGCTTAACACATGTCCACCCTTCCTTCTCCAATGCCCTCATGACCTGACGCTGGATGACCGCTTCAGATAGTGGTGTGACGCTTCTCATAATAAGCCTCCGCTGATTCAATGAGCGCATCTTTGTCAAGGTAGCCATCACCGGCATGGACATAGGCCGCGATCACATCATCACGATGCGCATCGAGCAGCTTCTCTGCCTTGTGCCTTATGGCCTCGAACTCTGGTGGCAGTTCGTCAATGAACTTCTTTATCTCATTCTTTGAACGATTCATGGCTGCTGATTTTTGTATTCAAGAGATATGATAAGGTCGATGTAGTGCTTGGCTTTGAGCAAGTCCACCACCCCACCCTTTGCTCTATGCCTGCAGAGGTATTTGATGGCGCATCCTTCCAGATACGGGATGTTGTTTGCGTGCACGAACTCCACAGGCTGAATCTTCATGCCCTTATAATGTTCGCCACCTTCCTGACGCTGCAATGGGTCAGGTGCAATCATCCCATTGAACTTTTCTTCGATCGTGTTCATCGTTCGCTTTAGTGCTTGTAGCATTTTGTGTGTGTTTAAGTAGTCAGGACAGGATTCGAACCTGTATGTCCAACATTTGCCGTGTTGGGCGTTCCATTTCCGCCACCTGACTTGGTCGGGTCTCTCCCCGTGTGTCACTTGCTGAGATCATTACCGGCGGTCGCACTTCGCATAACCTAGATAAGTTGCGAAGATTCTCCATTTAGGGCTCTCTTTAAGTTACTTTCCCCTCGTAGTCAGGACAGGGTTCGATCCTGCGTCTCCCGGATACAATCCAGGGCTCTGCCATTGAGCTACCTGACTATAAAAATCCCCAGCGTAGAAACGCAGGGATGTGATTGTCCTAATCCAAAACAAACCAAAAACCCCTATGCAAAGACCCGAGTGAGGGATTCGAACCCACATTCACACCAATGGTGCGTTCTACCTTGACCTTCAAAGAGGTGCTTGAAATAACTCGGGTACACAAACCATCCGGGTCATCTCTTTATCCACGGCGTTTGCGTGGCGAAAAATCCTATTACAAAAGCGGTCATGAATCCGGTCAAGATTGCGATAAATCGCTGATCGCCTCGATGCACATCATGCCAGTTCTCCGGCTTGCCATGCCCCGGCCCTTCGATGTGACGGAACAATGAGCAGGATGAGAGCGTAAGTGTTGCTAAAAGTGCGATTGTTAGTGTGTGCTTTTTCATGTTCACATGTGTTTGATCAGATACCAGAATAAGTCGCAGACGAGCTGCCATCTTTTACTTGTCATTTGCGGTTCGGTTTGTGCAGAATGTCGTGCTGCGGGTGAGTGCAATAGTATTTCAGGTTCCCGATGTTCAGGCCCTCCTCCGAGAACAGTGCCCAGGTAAGCTTGCACGCCTCCATGTAAAACATCCAGCCGACCCCCTTGGCCGCTTCTTTGATGCCGTCCCAGATGCCACCCGCCTGCGCGTTGGTGGATAGGCTGAAGGACAGCATGAGAATAAAAATTGTCTTTTTCATTTTGTGGTTTATTTCATTAAACGTGAAATTATCACCATTATTTCACAAATACTGAAATCAAGATAGAAAATCTCGCTTGAAGTGGAACAAGGTGTAGTCCTTCTTGTCTTGTACACGCTCGTATATCTTCTGCTCAATGCCACCTTCTGCCATAATCCAGTACACCATCGCCGGCCGCTCACGGTCTTTGCTCTGGAGCCTCGCCCGTGACTGGAAGTAACTGACTGCACTGAAGTCAATGTTCATCATGATGATGCAATCAGCCGATGATAAGTTCACCCCTTCCCTTCCGCTTTGGATCTGCGAGATATACACGCGGTCGGCTCCTGACTCGTTGAACTCATCAGAGTCCTTCGTGATGCGCTGACCAAAAGCAAGGTAGAGCATGTGCTCCTCGGCCTTAAATTTGTAGAAGATGGCGATCTTCTGCCCTTTGAAGTTGTCACGAATGAACTCTGCTTTTGTGACATCAAATACCTGCGCTTTCGTCTCTCCTTCAGTCATGTCATCGGCCTCGTCAATGATGACCGTGCCTGAATACATCTGATGCGCCTTCTGTTGCAATTTAGCGGCAGTATCTGCGACGACCATACCTTGACTTGTCTTGAGCAGATTGTCCCGTAATAGCCGCCGTATTGCGTCATAAGTGGCATCCTTCATCTTCACCTCCATGCGCACCTCCTCGATGCTCTGCACGAACCCTGCCTCCTCTTGCGTGAACGAGATCATGAGGTGCTTCATGTCCGAATCAATGCGCCCCCGGTCAGCATGCGAGTAGTCATTCAGCTCACGGTTGTACACATACTTTTTCTTCACCGTGACATAGTCCTTCGCCCATTCGTAAAAGTTCCGGTACTGCTTCCAAGGTGAATGCTCTGATATGTACATCTGCATGTACATCTGTGAGTGCGACTCCGGTGTGGGAGTGCCGGAGAGCAGGATCAGCAGCTTCGTGCCGACTATCTGCTTGAGTTGCTGGGTGCGCAGTGATGGCTTTGGGAACGCTCCCAAGCAATGGGCCTCGTCACATATCACAAGGTCATATCCTGCAATGTCATCGGCTGACAATTTATGCAGTGCCTCGTAATTCAGGAGGTCAAGCTCAAAGGTGAACTTGCGCGACTCATAATCCTTCTCGATGCTCGACATTGCTTTCTTCTTGGTAACGAACAGCACCGAGGTCGCTCCAGCCTTCTCGGCAATGTTCAGCGAAGTCAATGTCTTGCCCGTCCGCACCTCCATCGCAAGGTAGAGGATGGAATGAGAGAGGAGGATGTCAGTCCCCCTCTCTATTATGTCAAGCTGATAGCCTCGTAACTGCATCATAACCGGCTTTGTTTGCGTGGTTGAGTATGGCGGTCAGTGCTTCTGCTTCGGTCTTGGTGTCGCATATTTTTATCGCACTATGAATCTCATAATCATGCCCCTCATCATTGGTGCCGATGTAGCACATGCTCACAACATAATCATCCCGGAACTCTTTATGAATGAAGATGAACTCTTCAGGCATCGTACCTAAATCATCAAGATCAGCTGTGATCGCTTTGATGATATCATGCGGCATCCAGATGTATTCCATAAGCGTCACGCAAAACATCATCATGTAAGTGCCGAACTCAATTTTGTGTTCATTGCCACTTTTTGAGCCTGAAAGCTTTATGATTTCATTGGAAGCACGAGTTATGACATGATGCCTCTCCCACATCTCTTCTGACAGCCACATGGCGTTGACAATGTGCTCATCATTTTGCTTTACGTCAAGGCTTTCGCGCCATGCTTCGATCTGCTCAAGTTGCTCTTGTGTCATTTTTGCGTGCTTTTGATGGTGATCAGTGCAGTTGCTTCAATTTTGCCGTATGTGACCGTCTCACCGATGCCAAGGTTCATGCCTTTGTCAAAGCACTCAACCGACTTCATGATCTCTGCCACCATTGCGGAAGAGTTGAAGATGAAGTTGCTCTTATCAGATGACTGCCGCAAAGCAAAGCCATCCTTGTGCCCGAACTGGACAAACCAATCACCAGGCTCTTGCTCTGATTGAAGGAACCTGACCCGGATGCCTTCAACCAATGAGAAGTGCGCAGCAGCACCCTTGTTGAAATTTACCGTGCCGCTCTTGCGTGCAATCCGGATCATCGGCTTCGAGCTTCTTACTCCTGACTTGACATTTGTCGTGTCGTAGATCTTAAATTTCATTGTGTGTGTGTTTACTTGTTTTTGATTTGTGATGTGTCGAGCTTGAAAACCCATTTGTCTTCAACGCGCCTCTTCCGTAGGACGTAAGCACGTGCCATCCCGCCCTCATAAAATAGGCTGTTGAAGATCGAGATGATAAGATCCTTCCGCGTAAATACCAGTGTATTTGACCCGGTGTGCTTTGATAGTTTGAACCCATTGGCATGCACCGGAGATATGTACCACTCCATTGACCCATCTATCTCTTTGCAGTAGAACTCCACCATATCGCCCACGTTCAGCCCCATGAACTTTCGGGCGATGCCGTTGATGGCAATCTTGCCCGGCTTCAGGTAGAACGTGATGAATGGCTGACCCTGGTACACGAACTTGGGACATGTCGCATCATTGAACGCCTGCATCGGATGGCTTTTTATGCGTCAATGTGTAGGATACCTGGCGTGGCTTCGCGTCCTTGTTCTGCGCTTCCCAGAGCTGTTTTGTGACCTTGAAGAGATCATAGTCAGCGATGTTGTCCTCAATGTCCTTCTTAAGCAGTTGCCATCCAATGCCCTGCACGGCACCCTTCGTGCCCAGCGTACGGGTCTTGGCATTGAGGTGAAGGATCGCCACCTGATCAATCCGGTAAGAGGTCAGGACATGCACCAGAGCGGCATAAGCAGCAAGCTGAAGCCAATAGGAGTCGTGAATGTTGTTGCTGGTCTTAATGTCGATCAGCGTCAGCTTCCCATCAAGCCAGGCCAAGCGGTCAATAGTGCCGGCGAAGCCCAGCGCAGGGCTGACAAAGTTCTGCTCGTTCATGTAGTAGTCAGGCTTGAACCTTGTGACGAAGTCAACATAACGCTCGAACATCGACCACTCGCTCATCTTGAACTGAAGATTGCCGTCCATGTTCAGCAGGCTGACCTCTTCGCCATTGTCGTATCGCTCCGTCAGGTCATGCACGACCGACCCGCGCCGCCCGGCTTCGTCCCGGATGGTGTCGGCATCTGTGCCGACCTCCTTGATCCACTTGAAGTAGGCGGCGTCCTTCGGGTACGCTTCAAGGATCGTGGTGACGGAGGGATAAAAGTTTCCCTCCGCGTAATAAAAGCGAGCATCCAGCATAGTGAGCTGACGCGCCTGCATGTCGATGATAAACTTGCTCATTGTGTGTGTGTTGATTGGTTTAATTAAAATGGAACATCTTCATCTTCCTGCGCATTTGCAATGTCACCACCGCCGAGCTTTGGCGTGATGTGCTCGCTGACATAAGCCTCCAGGAACTCCATCATATCACTGTCATCCCACTGCTCCACGCCCTTGATCTTGATCTTCTTCAGGCTGGGCATGTCTCCAGGATTGTCCTTTGTCCAAAACCACCGGAGGGCCTTGTCATCTTGAACCAGGAAGAGCTTGCTCCGCTTCTTGTCACCATCGATCTCAACGGCCGGCCGGATCTTGATCGGCTTGCGCAGGTCGGCATTGGGGATGGACTTCAAGAAGCAGTTGGCATTGCCGCCGCTGTACTGGAACTGAAGGATGTAAGAGTCAGAGCCATCCTGAATGTTGACGCACCAGAACTTGCCGAAGTCTGTGTCTCTGACCTTGATGGCGGTGATCATGCCCTCAACGAAGTCATAAGACTCCTCATGCACGGTGTTGCCCAGCTTGTTGGTGCGTGCCTTGCTCTGCGCCGTTGGTTCCTTGAACCGGCGCACGATCTTGCCGTCACTGACCGACAAGTAAATTGCTGAATTTGAATTTCCGAGTGCCATTTGTGTTTTGTTTTATTGGCGTTAATTAATAGAGAATTGGTTATAGATGATGCGATACTCAAGGCTTTCGGTCATGGTCTTGACAAAGTAATCGACCCGATCCTTGCGCATGATACCAGTCCACCGCTCCTTGAATGCAGCGATGACCTTCTGTCCGTCCTTGTAGGTTGCTACTTTCAGCGTGTCCTGGCAGTCAAGGTAGTCGGCTACGAACTCGTCCTCAAGGGTGAAGGCATCCATCCGCGCCTTGTACTCGCGGCGGTACTCAATGGCGGCATAAGTGGCGAACATGAACATGAGCAGAGCAAATACGGCAACAATCGCTGTGATCATAAAGATTTAATTTGTTGGTGAATGTATTGGAGATTTTTAGACCGTTCAATGTAGAACTGGCTGATGGTGTTGAACAGCTCCTCCCGGCATTTGCCGGTGTAGAACGTGTGGTAGATGAGCTGCTTTGAGCAGTGGGCAAGTTCGGCGAGTTTTTTGACATCGCCCGGCTCGCGCAGGACGTTCCATTCGTCAATGATTTCCTTCTTCAGTTGCATTCAGATTGTTTTTAGAGTATTTTGTATCATCGTAGGTCACGAAAACGTTGTCGGTGCAATAATAGTCGCGGTAGAGGAAGTCGATAAGCTTGAGCCTCATCTCATCAGCCTTCCACCAGTGGAGGTTCATGATGGAGCGCATGATGAGCGACCTGGCTTCTGCTTCGGTTTCAAATAACTGGTAGTACATGATGTAAGGGCCGGCTTCTTGCCGGATGCCATCCGGCACAAAAGACTTGGCTTCTGACTCTGGGACATCTTTGCTCCGTGTGCGTGCAATTACTCTGTGCATTGTGTGTGTGTTTATTGGTTAAGATTATGCAGTAAAAGTGATTGACCATCCATTCATCGCCGCGATGTAGTCAGCCAGGTCGCGCTTGACCTGACCGAAGTATGACGGCTCAAGATTATGACGGTCATTGAACTCATCGAAGTCGCGTGCATTGTTGTTGACAGCGGTCAGTAGGATGTCGCCGGCATAGAGTGTCCATTGGTAAGTGCCGTAAGAGATGCGGCTAACGATGATGTCAATGTGACTGGTCGTGGTTGTGATGTGCTGATTCATGGCGTGTGTTTTATTGCGTTTGTTTGATGAATCAAAAGTACACCATTCTTCCAATATCTTCCAAATATTTCTCCAACTATTTTACAAATATTTTTCAGGTACTTAAAATAGTGTAGCCCCACCATAGACATGGCAGGGCGAACACACACACAAAAGCACTATGTCAGCGGGAGAAAAGACGGATAGACACGGCGGTCACAAGACACGCCGATAAGATGATCACGGCCACCAGAAGGCCCTTGGAGTTGCGCTTCTTGGCATCCAGCTCACCGGATGTGCGGTCAAGTTGACGCTTCAGGAGCAGGGCACCAGCATCGTCTACCAAGACTCGATACATCGTGTCGGTCTTCATGATGGTCTTCACGATGTCCTGGTACCTGACCTTGCGAATGTACACGGTGTCCTTGATCCGGATGGTGTCAACGTAGATATTTTCGTTGACAATCGTATCATATCGGATACGCTCCACGCCCGGCAGGTACACCGTGTCGCTTCTGGGAGGATTCCGGGCAACATAGTCGGCGATGGCCGCGTCAATGGCCTCTTTCTTTTTAAGGGACTTTTGAACGGTGTTGCACGCAAATAGTCCAAAAATGGCGATAATTGTAAGATATCGCATCTTACTGCTTTACACTTCCGCCGGTCACGTTGTTATCCTTGGCGGCGATCAAGCCCAGGGCCGTGAGGACGGAGGTGATCGACAAGCCTTGTTCTTCTGTCAGCCATCCGAAGTAGGTGGCGGCGGCCAGCAGTGCGACAAGCACACCGGCGGCAGTTGTTTTCCAGTTCTTCATTGTTTTTTATTTATGATTAACGATCTGCTTTGTCTTTCAATTCAAGCCGGATTTCATTCACAAGCTCCATGATCCGATCGAGCTTGTCGTTCATCTTCTGGTCGGTAGTCTCAAGAGACTTGACACGAATGTCAAGTTCCTTTAGCTTCATCTCCATCCGCATGTAGATGCCCAGAACGGATGCCACTGAACCCACTGCCCATACTATCATCTCAAAGGTCATCACGCTATTTTATTGACGGTTAAAATTATGGATGGGATGGCCGGTCGAGATGGCGATGAAGCAGCGGCGATGTAGTTGATGAAAACCGATGTGTCAATGGAGTGCCAGCATATTTCAAAGTAATCGCCGGCGGCAGCGTTCACAAACCAATTCCATGCGGCAACATGCTTACCGGCATTGCCGGTCAGTGTGGTCTCCGTGTTGCTGTTCGCAATATTGCTGCCGTTCTTTTGTAGCCATATCTGAACGGTGTCATCTCCGCTGTCAGTCTTGTCGAGTTGTGCGGAGAATTGGATATTGTACACCCCGGCATTGGCCATCGTGATGCGGGAGTTGCTGACGATGCTCACGCCATTCGACAAGTCGGTGGTGTTGTAGGTCATCTTGTTGGCCGATGTCGCTCCGGCATTGGTTTGATCCACGGTCGAGTAGAACGAACCATAGTATTCCTGCTGCCCGATTTGCACACCGATCGAGGTGCCGGTCACCGTTACATTTACATCGCTCATAAGGTAATATCTTCAGTTACGATAAAAGCACCGCGCACATAAGTCACCACTACACCGCTGGCAAAGGTTGCCTGAAGGTCGTATTGATACGCGCAACCATCCAAAGCGACAACCTTGCTGACGGTCACCACGTTGTTATTCGTGCCACCTACCGTCAGGCCGTCACCTTCACTGAAAGTCATCTTCAGGTCACCGTCTGGATGCGTGCGTACCTGCATGAGCATCGTGGCAGTTGACAAGTCGATGGGCACGTTGCTGCCATCTGTCAGCGTGAAGGTGAGCTGCAATGTGTCATTGCGGTAGGCTCTTATGGTGTAGTTGCCAGGTGTCATAGTTCTTTCATCTTTATCTCAATGTCATGTGGCGCTTTCTGGTTGCCTCCGAAGTAAGGACGAAGGACGTAGCCCCAACCTTGTCGGAACACCGGCACCGTGCACGCCATCCCTCTGCCATATACTTGCAGCGTGTGGTTCGATAATCCAGTGGTCAGCACAAAGATATGCTCTCTGCCGATGGGCACCTGACCCATCATCTTCCACCCTCTTTCACGGTGTGCGTACCAGTACGCAAATATCTCGATGAAATCTCCGGCACTGTATCTCCAGCCAAACCTGACCGAGTTCATCCGGTGATGTGGGAAGTATCCAATCCCAAAGAGCTTGTTGATATCGCTCTGGTCTTGCCCGATCCGATACCGGCACGATGGCGTGAACTCCACAGCGTAACGCAATATCCTCGACTGCCCGATCAGTTCAGGCAGTCGAAGAGGAGCATGCGTGCCGGCTTTTATCATCATTGCTTCGGTGCTGTGCCTGCTGCTGCCTGACGAGCCGCCTGCGTAGCCGCCCTCTGCTCTCGCTGACGGACATTGAGTTCTCGCATCACAAGCACGACCGCCCGATCATCATGGTTCGGCTTGTTGGCGTAGTCTAAATATTTCGCCCCCGTCAGCTCAACGTTCCCGCTCGTCACCACGGCTCCCGTGCTATCGGACAACGTGTAATAAAAGCGTGCAGTCGTAGCCAAGTCATCCCATACGCATACCACGTCAATGTCATCTGCATCGTACACCACACCATTCACCCAAACCTTTACCTTGTCGATGGGTCGCTTGTTGGGCCGCGTGGAATCCTTCTGCGCAAAAGCGGAGAATGAAAAAATCATTAAGGCCAGCGTAATCAGTTGCTTCATTTTTGATCTTGTTTATTTTGCTCTGTCACTTGTTGAATGAGCTTGTATCTTATCGTTTCTGTCTGCTTTGCCGGCAGTTCCCCAAGTGCATCGTATATGATCTGCACCTCTTGTGCGGTCAATTCTAATTTGTAACTTTTTGGCGATGGCTGAAACGACATCAGTGCCATGATAGTCAGTAGTGTGAGTGCTTTTTTCATGCTACAAATTTAATCATTTGTGGTCTTGGCATGAATATAATAGATTGTACCTCCAATGCTTACCTCAATGGTTCTATTTGGGGATGTTGGGGTGACCGTTGCGACCGTTCCAAGTCTCCAATCATTTGCAGTTCCGCCAGATGGCGCAGCGGTTCTAATATTACCCGTTATTAAAGCATTGCCGTTCGCTTGTAAAATATACGCGCCTTGATCTGATGTGTATCCAAGCCAAAATTCACCGTCACGAGTAAGTCGCATGTACTCATTGAAAGTTACGGTACTTCCTGCGGTAGAAGTCGTTGCGCTTGAGAAAAAATGCCCGCCATCATTTTGCAAATACCTTGAGCTATACCCATTATTTACTCTCACGTAATTACTTCCATTGTAAAAACTATTGGTGCCGAGTTGCATGAAAGAATTGTCAGATGTGACTATATGACCACCAAATTTTAATTGTAATACACCCGAAAATCCAGACCATGCACTCGGCGCGGTACCAATTCCAACATTGCCTGAACTTGCGCCAAAAACTGCACCCCCTGAAGTATATTGATTGCCAGCCACTTGTAAAACGTAATCGCCATTATCTGTGAATGAAGTTCCGAGGATAGTCTCACCACCAGAAGTCACTCTGAAGCGTTCAACATTATTAGTAAAAACCCTAACATTTGCATTGCTATAATTATGGAAAAAGCCATCTTGCTGCGCCCCTTTATAGATATGCAAGCCGCTCGGTGTAGTTTGACCGGTGGTTGAATCTGTGAAAATCAATCTTACATCTGAAGATCCGACATTTCTATGCAGTTGTAGTGTTCTTTGGTAGCCGGTTTGTGCCGTTGTTGAACCAAAAACCAGATCGGTGGAAGTCTCATAAAGTCCGCTGTTTGAAATGACAGAGTCGCTTCTCATTTTTGATAAATACGCAGCACCAGAGAAGAACAATTTGTCCCATCTTATCCTAAATTGTGCAACACTATCAATACCCTTCTGCCGCCATGCCCTTGTTGATAGCAATGCAGCAGTATCAGCACTTGTCAAAGCAGTACCTGCCGTCCCGGCCATCTCCGCCCACTTGACACCTACACTATCCCAGTACAGAAACTTATTCTTCTGCACCGAGAAGATGAGCAAGCCATTGCGCTTGTTGCCGCTGAAGGAGGCCGTGTCCACGACCATTGGAGGCATCATGCCACGAGTGGCCCCGTAGCGTGGGCCTATGCTGAAGTATGCAGCGGTGTCCGTCACGGTGTTTCTGCCTGCGCTCATGCGGTTGGCAAAGACATAGTCCGGCACTGGGTTGACTTGCTGTGCTGACGCTTGAAGTGTTGCAAAAAATGCAACAAGTGAAAGTAGTCGTTTCATATTCATTTTGATATCACGTTTATGATTTCTCCTGCCAAAAGTGGCAGCTCAAAGTATATCTTCTGACCGAATTGGTACACCACACATTCATTGGCCGGCACGTTGCCAATCACGGGCACGCCGTTGATGTTTGCCGTGCCTGCCACGCTCTCGCTGAATGATGTGATGTAAAGTGGTTCGGTCAGGTAGGTCTGAATGTCGGATGGCATGATGTTGAGTGCCGTGAAGTTGTACGATGCGGACACTGCCGGGAGTGCAGGCTGTGAGGTTGTGCTCTCTTGCTCCAGCACGATGTAGTTCACCCCCGTGATGGTGACATAGTAGCCGTTCTTCCACTTCTCTTTGCCGACCAGGTTGGTCAAGGTCGTAGTCGTGTCATCGACCACTACTTCAAGCTCGTTCGTGCTCTGTGCCGTGGCCGTCACCGACACACCCCACGTCTGCGCATTTACAGCCGCAACAAGGCCGTCACGCACGTCAGTGGCAGTATCACCCGCCTGCGCTGTATAAACGGCCAGAATCGCCCCGAAATAGAGCGTGTATGTCCATCCCGCAGTTGGAACCGGCCCGACCCTGAACACATAAATGCGGTCAGTTGAGCCGATGACTTCTGATATCTCAATGAGATAGGTGCCGGGAGGTCGGGTCTGCGGCCTTACGCCGTACCACTGATAGGCTTTGATGCTTTGCGAACTGCTGCCGGTGTTGAAGGCCGTTGAGTGCTTCACCCCGATGCCATTGCGATCGACCACCATCACATCAGCGGCCACGATGCCGGATGTGTCAACATATGACTGTGCTGCTGGGACAATGTATGTTTTAACGCTGACCATTAAGCGACATAGATTACGAGGATATACTCATCGACACCGAGTGCCATGCCGAACTCAAGCGAGCCTGCGCCGGAGTTGAACTTTACCTGGCTGCCGGTGGGAGAGCCGGCGGTGATGACCTGAAGGCCGATGCCGTTCCGTCTGATATCAAGGACATCCACCCCGATCAGCACTGCATTTGATATAACCGTCTCGCCACCGGTGGCCGTGTAGTCCCATGAGTCCACATCTGTCAACGCATCGTTGATCGGCGTCTGATTAAATTCCGGATCACCCGACATTGTCAGCGTGAACGAGTAGGTGGCGAACTGACCAACCGTGCCAGATAATGTCACCTCGTCAATGAGACATGGCACATCATAGGTCTTTTGATTGCTTTGAGGATCGGTAAGCGTATAACGCGTCAGAACAATGATGTGATCGGTCTGGAAGTTCAGAAGGTCGAAGATCGAGTACTTCCCAACCCCTGCATCAATCTTTACGATGCCACTCCCGGTGATGGTGCCGCTTGTCCGGCCATAGATATAAGACCGCCACTTGCCCGTTGTGTATGGTGCCAGCTCTATCTTGTCAGTTGTTTGGGTGATGGTGACATCTTTGGCGCAAGCGAATGGGTAATAGCTTGTCCCAAGCTTTGCGTAAAAGACCACATTTTCACCCTTTACCGGATCGGCCATAGTTTACTCGTAATAGTAGTCAAAGGTATGCACATCTGTCGCACCTGGCTCATTATCTGCAATGGTGGTGTCCACAATCTCAATCAGCGTGGCTGACCATGTGCAGGACATGAAGTCAATCTCTTTCAGGTTCGTGATGGCAAATATTTTTGTCGGTGCATCATCCACAAATTTGATCGTGTTGATGATGCCAATCGGATAGATGTCACCGAATGAGTCTGCCCACTTCAAGCCGAAGAGATTGACATCGAGCTTCGTCTTGTAGCCTCGGTTCATGTACCACTTGGCAAGCGCATGCTGGCGTTTGAATGTCAGCCGCTCGTCAGTGGTCACATCACCATTGAAGTCGGTGCGGCGATACCACTCATCATTGGTGAGCGTGATGCCGTCAGTCTCAAGGATTGCGCCCTTGTGGTTCTGCGTCTGCGCATCGTCAAGATAGACCGTTTCCGTGTCGGTCTTCACAACATCCCGCGCAATGGTGTACCGATCATAGTCACCCTTCACCACTCTATTGCGCTGAATGCTGATGCTGTTGGTGATCTCTATTGTCAGGTCACTAAAATGACATTCATTTGTGGGTGCAACCGGAGGTGGAACGTAACTGCTTAACTGCAACCCATTCGTGAGATATACCTCAATCCATCCATCGAAAGGGATGCTGTCGGTCTCATATTCCTCCGTGCGCCATTCTTTAGAACTGGTGCCTGCCGGGTAGTTGGTGACAAGGCCCTGGCTGACCCCCAATGGGTTGTAGACTTGCCAAGAGTTGTCCGAGTACCGCAGGAAATAGGTGAGCGTTCCGTTCTTCAGAAGTATCTTGCCATACTCCAGAAGGTTGCTATTTGGTGAAAATTCAGTCGATGTTCGGAAGTTCACGCTGAACTTCATCTTGTCCTGCCACTTGACATAAAAGCGGCAGCTGAATGCTTCAGTATTCATCGCAGCCACCGTGCCCGGAGGTGCCGTAACATTTGATCCGCCGATATAAAAATAATTGTTGCGCAGACCTCCGACACTATACTCTTCTCTCCTGCCAATGGGAGTAACATTTAAGACGGTGCCTTCCGTGCCGTATTGGTACGGCTGCCACTGATCGACCGTGTACTCATCGTAAGATATGAGTATGCTGTTGCCGCCTCCGTCTGTCTCGGTCTTGGTGCCGCTCTGAACGTAATCACCATATTGAAACGACTGATTGCAGATAAGTTGATTGTGCGGCACCCAGTCGAAATTCGCTTGCGTGTAAATTGATGGCTTGATAACGCTTTTAAGCATCTCGGGCACAATCGGCTTGACCTTTTCCTGAACTCCGACCTCGATATCATACCGCTTGTTCACCGCCGCTCTATTGCCTACCGTTGGCCGGTTCGTGTTGAAGCCCACAAGATTGCCCGTGCGAAATAGTTCAGGAATTCGCAGAATGACCCACAAAGAATTCCATTGGAATAATGTTTGAGACCACGCGCGGTTGATCTTTTCGAGCACCATGTAGCCATTGTCGAACTCACCAGGTGCCTGCTCAAATGTGCGTGCATCAATCAAGCACTGGTCAATGCCGGTCTGGTTCGATGCCGATGACATCGAGGTGTGAAAGAGGTTTGAGTAGATTCGAGTGTAGAAGAAGTTTCCGATGATATCATCAGCAGCGTATTGGATATAATTGAACGGCGTGTAGGTGCCGATCAGTGCCGCTCCGGTGCCATCGTTGAGTTGTTGGTTCTGAAGCCTCCCAAAGCCTTCATCTGCACGAAGCGTCAGGATGTGGTTAGTTGATATCCAAGTTTCTTCGATGTCCTCCTGACTTAATATGCCCGACCAATAACTGCCGAAGTCACCGAAGTCAAATCTGACGGTGATGTCGGTGTCGTTGTCGGTTAAAAAGTCCTCCAGAGATACCCCTCCGGCGGATGCCAGCACCTGAATGGTGGCTTGCTGTGGTCGGATGGGCTTGAACAAGTCGAAGTCTTGGTTAAACTCCCCAAGTATGAACGGCTGCGGCCCACCATACAAGCGGATGGGCGCATCATTGTAATCATCGAAAATAAAGTTGACCGTGCAAAGATCACCCTGCACGTTCTCGAACTCCATGAAGAACTTGACTGCTGCCATTAGCCGACTCGGTTTATGCGTGCGTTTGAGCTATTTAGCACCCCGACAAGGTCAGTGCCCCTCTGCGTGAAGACTACCTGGCCGGCAAGTTGCAGACCGCCGCCGAAGCCACCCACACCGCCAAAGGTTGGGGCGGCTGCGCCACCAATCCGAAGACCGCCGGCACCGCCTGCGCCACCAAGTTGCAGCGCACCGCGGAAGGCAGTGCCAAAGTTGATGGTGCCACCGGATGCAGCTGATATGACCAGTGCAAAGGCAGCAGCCTTGACCGTTGCCTTGATCAGGTCGATGACAAGTTTCTTGAACGATTCGCCCAGTGACTTGATAACACTCTGCCCATTCTCAATGGCGTTGAATACGCCGTCAATGGCCGGCGATATGACGGAGCTGAATGCTGCGCCTGCTTGTAGTCCAGCATCACGCAGTCGGTTCACGTTGTCAATGGCTGACTGTATGGCTTCTGGTGGAATTATGGTGAAGTTGCGACCGAGAGTACCTTGTGATGGTGCGAGTGCTTCTTCAAATGCGTCACGATACGCTGTGACTATACCAAGCCGCTCAAGTCTGCTTTTTGCTTCAGCCTGGTCGACATCAAATATTGATGTGAAGTCAAGCGTCTGCACCTGACCGGCTTCTGCGAGAATTTTGGCAAGTGACTTTTGCTTTTCTTCTGCTTTCTGTAAAGCAGCCGTCCGCTTATTTATTGCACTTGTATTCGTATTTGTGACCGTAGTGTTGTTCTGCGTGGCGGCATTTGCTGCATTGATTGGTGCCGTTATGGCATTGAACTGCCTTATGCTATCGCCGATGGCTGTGTTCAGTTCCCGTATCCTCGCACGCAGTTCAGTCACTACTCTTGCCTGATCAAGTTCTGCCTGCGTGGCAGCGATGATGTCACGAGTGTCAACGGTGGCCGCTGCACCCACAATTCTTTGAGGAGCGGCCTGAAGGGTTCTGCGTCTATCTTGCAGCTTCTTCAGGATGTTCTCCTGCTTATTGAGCTCGACATTTGCCGCCCCTATCTCGCTCTCAAATCCCTTAGTTATGGCTGACTGAATCGTGGCTTGAGTATAAGCATTGACCGCGGTGGTCAGCGTTCCAAGCTTTGCACTCTCCAGATCGAGATTGCCAAAATATGTCTTGTTGATTTTCGCCAATTCTTGCAGCGCATTGTTGCGTTGCAAATAGGTTGCAGTCGTATCATTGACAATGGCGGCCAATGCCTGCACCCTGCTGATCTCCCCTTGCGTACTGCCGGCGGCATTTGATTGAATGCTGACCGATGACTTGAGCTGTTCATTGTACTTGGCATAAGATTCAGCCGCTGACCTTATCTCCTTGTTCAGTGAATCTTGCTTGCCGAAAAGCGCATCAAGCGCACCGCCAAGGCTGCCATATTTCTGAATGGCCACCGTGATGGCAGAGCTGACAAGCGAAAAGCCAAGAAGCAGACCGGTAGGTCCAATAAGGCTTGTACCCAGTGCTTTTAATGCACCACCAACACCGCCGCTCTCTTTCCTTAAAGACTGAAATGACTGAAGAAGTGGCTCAATGTTGTTCTGAATGGCAATGAAGCCGAATGGTGCGTCAGAAGCGACCCGGCCAAGATTTGACAAAGCAAGCCCTGCTTTTGCAGAAGACGGCGCAATAAGACCAATCTTTTTCTCAAAGTCATCAATCTCCTTGCGAGCTTGCCGGAGTGCGGCAGACATATCCTTCGTGTCTGCTCCGATAATTATTTGTAATGCTTCATTAGCCACCTTGCTCGTCCTTTGCACGCAATTTACGAAACATCTCGGCGATGTCGGCCTCTGTCACGCCGGCATCGGCATCACCCGGCAATCTCCAAAGTGCTTCAGGACTGTCAGGCACCTTCTTCGGATCTCCCCACATCTTCGCCATCATGAACATGACGAGCCGCGTGTTGCGGTAGTCGTGAATCAGCCGCTCTTGATATCCTTCGATGATGAGCGACACTTCCTTGAAAGTTAGCGCATCGTAGTCACTGCGACCTATCTCACCGGTGACGTGCGCCCTTAACTTGTCCCAGCCTTCTTGCGTGTCGAGGTCGAACTTTTTTTTTCTTCCTGCGATGCTGTGGTGGTAGGCTGAAGAAACTTGGAGTCGTAGAACGCCTGAAGGATGGGAGTGAACAGATCGGGAGTGCTTATATTTTCATCCACGAAGTCAACCACCTCTTCAAAGGTGAAGTCCGGGTCTTCCTTCTTGATGTAGCAATTATTGAAAAGACCCCAGTAGATAATGACGGGCACGGCGGCAAGGTCTATCGAGTTATCCCCGAAGACCTTGCCAAGTTTTTGCATCTCCATGCCTATTTGCTGGACTGCCAGCATGCCGAACTTCAATCCTCGTGTACGGCCGAGGATGTCGGCTTGTATGTAACCGTTCATATTTGTGTGTGTAGTGTGAAAGCTTACGGAGTGATGTCAAGCGTGCCGGTAGATTGGATCGTCCCGGAGAAGTTGACATAGGCACCGCCAGCAGCATCTTGGTTGAGCGTCAGGTCAGTAATGTATGCTTCGCACTGGTGATAATAGACCGTTCCGATGGATGCGCCAGTGACCGTTGGATTCTGAAAGCGCACGGTGATCTTTGTCTTGTTCACCGTTGCAGTCAGCAGATCCTTATAGCTTACTTGTGAGATAGTCGGTGCCACCTCGCAAACTGCATCGAACGAGAAAGAGAAGCCAGGATCGCCGACACTTGTCAGCTTGCCGCAGTTGGTTTCGTCCTCGTTCACCGTCACGGTGGAGTTTACGCTCGATGTGCGCAGGCAGACCAGCGTCTTGTAGCTTGAGCCGCCGGCTGTGTCGATTTCAATGTTCTGAACCGAACCTTGTATTTGTCCCATTGTCCTTGTTTATTTTTCAATTAATGTCATATCAAAAGTAAGCAATTTCCGAACGAGCCATGCGCTGCCGTCCTGTTCGACCAAGTAGGTGCTGGATGCAAGCACCGGAGCCAAGAATTGAAAGTCTGCATCGGTTATGGTGGAGTAAGGAAAAGTAGTGATGCTGTTCATCACTTCTGCCGCAATGCCATCCGTCACATCGTAGTCAAGCTGCTTGTATTGCTTTGCCACTACATCCAGCGTGATCGAGCAATCATGTACGAAGAGCTGATTGTTGCCAACCTGGGCATGGGTCATGCTGTTGATGTACACATAATTGTCCGGCAGTGTGGCAATCGGTAACTGCGAGTAGACCGTGATTGCTTTGCCATCGTATGTCAGCGATGCCAGTGCGGCAGCAAATGCCTTGCGTAGTGATGTGCCTGGGTTTTTCATCGCGGTCTATTTATTACTTCTTCAATCCTTGCCACAATCTTGGCTCTGTTTTTTACAAATGCAGGATACATAAACGGCTGCGGATTGATGCCATTTTTGTAAATCCTTTTCGCAATTAAGAAAGCAAGTTGCCGCTGATATAAGGCTTGTTGCAACCCGCTTGCTTTTCTAAATCGCCCTTTATTTGCGCCACTTTTAATCTGCACGATTTGAGTTGCTGCAATTTTTTTGCGTTGTATCCAATCAAAGATATTGTCGACAAAATCGTCCCAAGTTCCACGCTTCGGCCGTGCTTTTATTTCTGCGGCAACATTCTGCATCTCTGTTGGCACTTTAACTTTCCCCCTTGTGCCAAACTCTAAATACGGTGCGTGGTAAGCATTTGCAAATATGCTAAACTGAAAATTTGTAACCTTTTCGACTCCAATGCTATTGCGTACTTCGCCAAAATTAGCAGGAGCCATCCTCTTTGCATCGCGAGCAATGTTATTGGCACCAGCTTCAATTTCTCTTGCTACTTGCCTTGAGACTTTACTCTCTATCTCCGAAAGAGCGTTAACCACTCCTTGAACTCCTTTCAATTCAAAATTCATATCGCCACCCTCCGGTAGTATTGTGCCGCCATCATGGGGAAGTCAACGAGGTTGGCACCCTCATTGCTCAAGTCGATGCCTCTGTTCTGATATGTATACGCCGTGATGGAGAGAATGTCATTCTTGATGTCTTCAGGAACGGCAGAATAGCCGCTTGTCAGCCATATCTCGTAGATGGCGGAGTGATACACCGATATTTGCGCTCCATTCGCTCCATAGGCCTTGTAATCGCTTGTAGAGCATCCGTCAACCATCACCATGTCGATCGACTGCACTGGGCCTGGCAGTTCGTAAAGCTCGCCGGCGGTCATCTCAATGGTGAGATGCAGTTGGCGCGTGCCATAGTTGCGCCCGGTGTAGTTCTCGTGCCAGATGCGTGCGTTCTTGATCAGCGAACCTATGAGCGTGTCATCATCGCTGAACGCTATTTTCATGTAAGTCTTGGCCTCGGCTACACTCACCGGCTCGGTGGTATAGTCCTGCACTATCTCTGTATCGATGAGAAGGTTCATGCTTGTCGTTTATGGTCAGTGATCGACTGACGCATAAAGTTACGAAGTCTCTCCAAGGATGCCATTGGGTCGAGTTCACGGCTGCGAATCTTGGCCGCTTTGCTTGCTTTCTCGTATGCTTTCGGGTTAAAAAGTTTCTCAATCTGGTCAACCCATAGCTTGACTTCTTCTCTGTCAAAGTAAAGCCCTGCCTTTCCGCAATTCTCCCGAAGTCCCGGAGTACCACTGCTTATGACCGGAATGCCGGAGCACATGGCTTCAGTTGCAGTCCTGCCCCATGACTCGTACTTGGAAGGCATGATGAGTATGCGCGTCTTGGCGTAGACATCCTTGATTGTGGGAGTCTTTGGCAGCACGGTCACGTTTGGCGGTTGGTTCGTGTGCTGACCTTTGTCGGCTGGCTCCGAGTAACTGCCCATCACACCGATGAACTTGCGGTGCGGGAGTGCTTCCGCGATCTGCCGAAGGATGTGGCCGCCCTTGTTCTCGTCCAGGTTGATTAGCGTGATGGCTTCGTTGTACGATGGGTCAACATTTGTGTCGTAGTGCCTCCAATCGCATGGGGGAGTGACCACGATGCTCGGGTGCTCGTAGTTGAGCTGTGCTTTTGCCCACTCGCTGTTGTAGATGATGTATTGCGGATCTTCAGCCCAAACAATCCGCTGGTATGTGCTGGTGTTGTGAATGAGGTGGAAGAGCGGACGCTTGAACACTTGCGCGATGCCGATGCTCCAGTCGGTATAATCAAGATGAGTCATGATGGCATCCGACCATGTGAGCAGTCGCTCGATGACCATCTCCTCCGGCGGGAAGACATCAATGCCATCGTATGTGTACATCGAATTGATGCGGTAATGATTGGCTTGATGCAGAAGCACACGAACATCACCGCCATTGGCCTTGACATCCTTGTTGATCCAGTGCGCCATGTACTCCGCACCACATGTGTGTTGCGGTGGGTAGAGGTGGATGGAGTTGAGCAGTTTCATGGCTTGGTAATTTTCACGACCAACATCATATATCCCATATCATCTTCACGGCCATCTTTGATGATCTCCACTCCCTGCATGCCTATAAAGTCAGTGAAGTGCCATAGACTGCGATGTGTCTCAAGCTCGTTCCCGTAAGCTGCGCCCTGCTCGATCCATACGGCGGGAGTGCTGATGAGGAGGATGCCGCCGGGATTCAGCACATCGTTCACGATCTTGCTTACCACTGCATTGCCTTCATCCTTGTCGAAGTGCTCAAGCACATCGGTCATGAGCACGCAGTCGTACTTCAAATCACTTGACTGCAAATATTGCTGAATTGTACAGTGGTGAACCTTGTCATAACAAAGCCAAAGAGGGGAGTGGTAGTCGTAGAAGCCTTCCACGCCTATGATGCAAGTATTGCTGTAATTTTCTTTTACGCCTACATCAAGCCAGTTGCGGATGCCTGCACCATTGATGCCATGCCCAATGCCGAGGTCGAGGATGGTCTTTGGGGAGTGCATCAGCACCTGACGCATGATGTCGCGGAAGGAAGAGTAAGAGCCGATTGGCATGGTGTGTGTGTTTAGTTGTTAAGCAAAGAAGGGAGCAAGGCACTTGGCCTCACTCCCTTTGTATTTATCAGAGGTCGGATCAGCTCGCGCTTCCGTAGATAGCCGCAGTCGGCTGGAAGGAAAGCAGAGCTACACGGGCTTCAGCGCGGTAGGTCACCAGGTTCTTGATGAAATCGTCCTCATTGGTCTCACTGCTACGAACAGCGAGGCCGGAGGCTTGAGCAATGGCGAACGCATCCGTGTTCATGACATAAATCTTGCCGCTCACGATTTGAGAGTGAGGAACAAGAGGTATGCCCACGATGCGAGTCTCCCCTTGTGCACCGATCGTGATGCCGCCCGGTACACCGTAGCTTCCGTTCGTAGGCTGGGTCTTCAGAACGCTTGCCCACACTGCATGCGTGGTCAGGATCACGTTGGGCTGACCGAGACCGAGAGCGAGGTGTTGGGCAGTGTAGTCGATGATCCTTTCAGCGACCGGAGTGGCAGAGGTGCTGCCGGCGGTTGCAGATGCGGTGATCGTTGACATGAAGCTGTTGTTGATAGAACGATTCCAGTCTTCAAGCAGGCTCTGGGAGAGATATGCCTGAAGGAAGGGAAGGTCTTGCAGCATCTGACGGCTCACTCTTGCGTAACCGGCCACGAAGGGAACGCTGGTGTTGACCATTGTTACATCATAATCGACCTGGGCTTTCGCTGATCCTTCTGTCTGCGTTCCGAATGAACCCTCACCGATGGCAGCGTTCCCACGGGGGAAACTAACGTTGCCGGTGGCAGTCGGGATGATGCGGAAGATGTTGTACAGGTGCGGGCTGAAGAACGAGCGCAGGATTGGGTTGTCGGTGTAGCTGATCTGCGAGGTGCCGGTCAGGTTGTTGCCGAGTGTCATTGCGCCGACTGCCTTGGAGGAGTTGAACGGAGTCTCGGATTTGATGGCGTCAAAGTTGGCAGCCACGATGTCCATGATGCCAGCCTTCAATGACTTCTGACGGTCACCACCGAAAGCGTCATTTTCCATCTCGGATTTGATCTTGCCATTGGCGGCAATCAGGCCGTTGATCTTCTCGCGGAGTTCACCGAGGGTCTCGCCCTTCTTCTGCGCATCTTCGTTCAGCTGCGCAACAGTGGCAGCATGCTTAACTTCCATTGCAGCGACTTCCGCGCTGACCTGGGATTTGATTTCAGCGAGCTTCGGATCGAGCGCGCTGACGATGTCTTTTACTTCCATTTTGGTACGATTGTAAAAATTGTTTAAAAATGTTTGAGTATCAAAATATCGAGTGCATTGGCAGCATTTTTAGCTACATCGACCTCGACTTTTGGCTCTGCCGGTGTCTCTGCGACTGCCGACTTGCTACTCAAATCTTCGATGAGTTGGTTGAGCTGCTTGATCTCAAGCATCAAGAGTTCGATGGTTTCATCTGTCGCATCAGTGTGCTTGATGAACTTTTCGAGCTTCTTGACCCTTTCAATCCTTGCATCCATTGATTTCAGTCCGAGCATTGGCGTGTACTCATTTGCGCCCCAGCTCGTCAAAGAACTTCCTTCATACAAAACTACGTCATAGAGTTCAGTGGCATCCTTACCCTTCCTGCTGCCCTTCACGTTGAACCCGATCGAGTGTTCTTTTACCAGGTCACTCTCGACCATCTTGATGAAGTCTCTGCCGAGCGTGTGAGTGCCGATCTGACTTTCGTAGTAGAGGCCGTAGCTATCTTCTTTCAGCTCCATGATCTTGCCAAGCGGTTGGCGAGGGTCATGGTTCAGGAGGTGTTTAATCCTGCCCTTGGGAAACCATTCGGAAAGTGACTTCTGGAATGCCCCCGGCACGATGATGTCACCGTCCGAGTCTTTTATGTTGAAGGCAGAGAAGTAACCGGTGACGATGCCCTTCTTGGCATCGACATCCTTTACCTCCTGCGTCATGCGCTTATATCCGTAGATCATGCTTGTTTTTTTCTCGTCAATCTGCTGCAATTTACGAATTGCCCACTCAATGCCTGCATCGCCTCCCCAGGCATCCCACATGATGCCACCGCACCCTTCGCTGTATGGCACATCCTTGTTCTGCTGGTGACGCTTAAAGGATGCCATCCGAGCGATGGTATCACGGCTAATGCGTTCACGGTTGGCGAGTTGATTGGCGCGTGTCCATCCGACCGGGGTGCCGCACGATGACCCATTCTCCTCCTTGTACTTCAGGGCACGCTTGGCGTTGTTGGTGGCTGCCTCTGGGTAGTCGTTGTATGTCTCTTCTTTGTGCATGATGGCATTGACGATGCCCTTCATGTCATCGTCATCATCATCGTCATCGTCGTCATCGTCACTATCCCCCTCGCTCGCCTCAATGGCAAGATATGCTTGATACGCACGGTTGGCCGCTCGTTCGGTGTTATACACACACTCACCATCTCCGATGCGATATTTTCCGTTGCTACATTGTTCGACTGGCATGTTATCGTCTTTTTGGTATCAATCGTCCTTGTGCGTCCCGCTTGTTTTCAAAGCCCAAAACGCACCTGCAATTTATCGTAAAAGCGGCAGGAGCTGCCGGGTCGAGTGGGTAGTCAGCGGATGCGGTGATGCCGTTCGTCCTGCCGAGCTGCGTGAATGGCTGATCGAGCTCAACCACCCTGCCATCGAGCTGGGCATGGTCGTACTGATCCTTTTCGCTGAACCTTCTTGTCCGGAAGTCCATCACGCTGATCCACTCCTTTGTGACCTCGTAGTCTTGGAGTCTTGCTGCCTCGATGGCGGCAAGGTTGGCCGCTCGATTGCTCTCCGTTCGGGTGATGGTGAGTGCTCTTGCCGGAGATGCCACTTCCGGAGTGATGCGCCGGGCTACCTCTGCAAAGCCCCATCGCTCTGCCGTGCTTTGCACCAGGATGTTGAGGATGCGATCCTTGGTCGTTTGCTCGATCAGTGAAAGCAGATCGAGTGCCTGCTTGGTCAGTAGTTCGGTAATCGTCAGGAGAAAATTGGCGTTGAAGAATGAGACCTTCTGTCCACGTTTTAGTTGCTGATTGGTCAGCCTTCCGAACTCCATCGCGACCGATTTGTGGAGCTTGTTGATGACATTCAGAAGGTTCTCATCAAGGAGCGTGAATTGCTGGAAAGCACGGTCAAAGCCAATCTCTTCAGCCTTGGCAATGAACTGCTCGGCCTGCTTTGTGAGAGCACGCTGAACCTTGGGCAGACCTTCATCCTCATGCTTCTTTAGAAGCTGATGCCATCTCCTCCAGTACGATCTTCTTTGCCGTGATGTCATGTATCAGTCTTGTCCGATATGCTTCCCGTGCCGCGTCTCTCATCCTCTTCTCCGTTATGCAGCCCCGCTCGGTTGGTAGCTTCGGGAAGCGTGCCATCACGAGCGTGTGGATGATATGCAATTCATCTGCGCTCATATCTCTCCGAGCATGTCTTCTCCGCTCAAATCGCTTGCAGCCTGGTCGATGGGGATGAGGCCCTGAGCAATGTATGCGGCATCGTATGCCCCACCCTTCGGCTCGTAGTTCATCGCCACGCGCTTCTCATCGTATGTCAGCCAATCAGCGGAGCGCAGGCCGTTGACCATCTTCTCCATGTCCCTTTGCAGTTCAGGCAAAGCCATGATGTCGAAGTCGATGAAGACGTTTTTGTCACCCATCCGCGGCACCAGCCACTTGTTCAGCTCATCGCGAAGCTGTGCGCACATTGGCACAATGGTGTTCGTGACAAGATCGCGGAGTGCGTTCTGGTAGTTGTTGTCGGCCATGTTGTCAGCAGAGAACAGCACCACCGGCATGCTGAACACACGGCACCATTGCTCAAGGCTGAACTTCATCGTGTCGATGAGAGCCATCTCGGATGAG